>Ga0316229_1000314_pt1 | contig 71225 bp, 62 predicted proteins | sample TBH18023metaG_FD_206011 | JGI IMG/M metagenome (GOLD analysis project Ga0316229, IMG submission 206011) | Freshwater microbial communities from Trout Bog Lake, Wisconsin, USA - TBH18023 | ecosystem: Environmental > Aquatic > Freshwater > Lake > Hypolimnion/Profundal zone | place: USA: Wisconsin... | reverse complement strand
TGATTACTTTCTGACGCCTTTTAAGAAACAGGAATACTTTACCTTCTATCATGACAGCGACCTTGACCTGAACGAGGTTTATACCTATGCATGCCGGGTTTTTGATGAACCGGCCGCGCTGTATGAACAGTCGGTAAATCTTGCAAAACACCTGTACGAAAAAAGTACCCACCCGAAAATAAAAGGCGGGGAATTTTACACGGTATATTTCAAGGATTGCGCACTGGGCGGGGAAAGGATTGATGCCATAGGACTCTTTAAATCGGAGAACAAGGACACTTTTTTAAAAGTTTTTGCACTGGGCGATGGTTTTGAAATTTTAAGTGAACAGGGTATAAACATCAATAAGCTTGATAAAGGCTGCATGATATTCAACTCGGAAAAGGAAAAGGGTTTCATTGTAGCGGTTATTGATAATACGAACAAAGGTGATGAGGCAAAATACTGGATTGATGACTTTCTGCATTTAAAACAGCGTAAGGACGAATATTACAATACTCAGAATGTTCTTTCTTTATGTAAGAACTTTGTGACTCAGGAACTGCCCCGGCAGTATGAAGTTTCCAAAGCAGACCAGGTTGACCTGCTCAATAAATCGGTGAAGTTCTTCAAGGAGAATGAGAGCTTCGACATGAAGGAATTTTCTAATGAAGTGATAGAAAACCCTGAACTCATCGAATCCTTCAAACGGTTCAAAGATTCTTACCAGCATGAGCAGGATATAGATATTGCCGATAATTTCAGCATATCGGAAAGTGCGGTGAAAAAGCAGGCCAGGATCTTTAAAAGCGTGATCAAACTCGATAAGAACTTTCATATCTATATCCATGGCAACCGTGAGCTGATCGAGCAGGGCAGCGACGAAAAAGGAAAATATTACAAGGTATATTACAAGGAGGAAACCTAAGCTATGAAGACCGATGGTAAACCCGATCTGCCAATAATTCCTTTCAGTTCCCGGGAGGAATTCGGACTTTGGCTTGAAAATAATTATTCTCTTGAAACCGGTATATGGGTAAAATTCTTTAAAAAGAACTCTGGTGTTCCAACGGTTGCTTATGATGAAGCATTGCTTGAAGCATTATGTTACGGATGGATTGACGGGCATGTTAAAAAATTTGATGAAACGGCCTATATTCAGAAGTTCACCCCACGCCGCCGTAAAAGCGCCTGGTCAAAAAGAAATGCAGACTTTGTAAGGCAACTTGAACAGGAAGGAAAAATGAAACCTTCAGGATTAAAGCAGGTGGAATCAGCAAAGGCGGATGGCCGATGGGAAACAGCATACGACTCTCCGAGTAAAATGAGCATCCCTGCCGATTTCCTGAAACGACTCAGAAAGGATAAAAAGGCATTGGCATTTTTTAAAACCCTGGATAAGGCAAATAATTATTCAATTGGCTACAGGCTGCAGACAGCCAAAACCCCGGAAGCCAGGGAGAAGCGCATGCAGGCCATACTCGAAATGATGTCGAGGCAGGAGAAATTTCATTAATTTATTCCGGGCTTTCCATTACCTGTAATACAAATAGTTTATTTTGTAAATTTAACATCCCCCTGGCAAACCAGGGTCAATCCAGAAATGCATTATAATCCCCTGACCCATGAATAAAATTTCCTTCTACCTGCATTTTCTGCTTCTCACCTGCATCTTTTTAATGTCGCGTCCCGCATTTTCGCAGGATACAATACGAGCTAAAAAATTCAATCTCGGGTTTGAGCATCTTATAAAGAATAGGCCAATGGCCTGGGACAGTATGGGAAGCCGGGCCTACCGCCTGTCAATCGACTCTGTCGTAACCCATGGCGGCAGGTACTCCGCTGTGATCGAATATAACGGGAATGACCCCCAGTTCAGGGCCTGGTCTTTTACCATACCCGGAAGCTATCCGGGAAAAACGATCACTCTCAGCGGGTATGTTAAAACCGAAAATGTGAGTGATGGATATGCGGGGCTTTGGATGCGCATAGATCCATCGGTTGCCTTTGATAATATGGGGAACAGGGGTATTAAAGGTACAACCGACTGGACAAAATATGAAATAAGCCTGGAGATGAATCCAGGGAAAACAAAGCAAATTGTTGTAGGCGGATTGCTTGTCGGGAAAGGCAAACTATGGTTGGATGATTTGCAGCTGAGTATCGATGGCAGGGATATCAGTGAACTGCAGGTTATTCAGGAAAAAAAATACCCGGCAGATTCCGATACTGCTTTCAGTAAAGGATCCCAGGTGGTTTCAATTCTGCTTACTCCGCAAAAGACGGATAACCTCAGGATACTTGGTTTGGTATGGGGATTCCTTAAGTATTACCATCCGGCAATTGCCCTCGGCAAGTATAACTGGGATAATGAGCTGTTCAGGATATTGCCTGATATCCTTAAGGCGGGCAGCTCGGGACAGAGGGATCAGATACTTCTGGAATGGATAGCTAAACTGGGAGAGGTTAAGGAAGGTTTACCTGACTCTGCAGCCGATGCGGGAATTAAACTAAAACCCGATCTTGGATGGATCAATACCCCGGGTTTATCGGCCAGCCTGGTTAAGGCCCTTGAAGGGATCCGGAAGGCCGGCAGGACCGGTGAAAATTATTATGTAAGTCTCACCCCCGGGGTTGGGAATCCGATTCTGGAAAATGAAAAAGATTACGCTGCCATGAATTACCCCGATGCGGGTTTCAGGCTGCTGGCTTTATACCGCTACTGGAATATCATACAGTATTTCTTCCCATACAAGCACCTGATTGGGGAAGAATGGAAACCTGTCCTTGCTGAATTCATTCCGAAGTTCGTCAATGCCGCGAATGAACTTGAATACAAGCTTGCTGCCCTGGAACTGATCGCAAGGGTTCACGACACCCATGCCAACATCTGGAGCAGGGATGCCGCTTTATTTGCTTACAAGGGAAAGAATTATTCTCTGGCCCAGCTCACTTTTTCTGAAGGCAAAGCGGTTGTCACTGGCTTTTATAATTCCAAAAACGGGGATAAAAGTTCTTTAGAGGTTGGTGATGTGATCACCAATATTGACGGTAAGGATGTTGAAAGCAATGTTCAGACGAGGCTCAAATATACCCCCGCATCCAATTACCCTACCCAACTGAGGGATATAGCAAGAAACCTACTGCGTTCCAACGATTCATTGATAAATATAAAGTACGTTCGGAACGGGCTGGCTGTCTCGTCAGCCTTGCCGGCCTATAGCTATGACAAGATTGACTTCGCTTCATATTACCAGAAAAAGGACAGTTGCTTCAGGATGATCAATCCTGATATTGCATATCTCTACCCCGGATCGGTTAAAAATGAATACCTGCCTGTACTCTGGAATTCGATAAAAGACACCAAAGGCCTGATCATCGACCTGAGGTGTTACCCCTCCGATTTTATCGTATTCAGCATGGGGGCATTCCTTTTCCATGACAGTACAGGGTTTGTCAGGTTTTCGACAGGAAGTATTATGCAACCCGGTCTTTTCACGATAGGGAAAACTCTCAAGGTGGGTGAGCATAACCCTGACTATTACAAAGGCAAGGTCATCATCCTTGTGAATGAGATCACTCAAAGCAGCGCCGAATACACCGCTATGGCTTTCAGGGCAGTCCCCGGGGCTATAGTGATTGGCTCTACTACTGCCGGGGCCGACGGGAATGTTTCGGAATTCCGTCTTCCTGGCGGTATCCGCACCCTGTTCAGCGGGATAGGCGTGTATTATCCCGATGGAAGGGAAACCCAGAGGGTTGGTATCGTACCGGATATCGAGTTAAAACCAACGATTGAAGGTATAAAATCCCATAAGGATGAGGTTCTGCAAAAAGCAATTGAGATGATCAATTCACTATGATATAAATAAACAAAGCCCCGGGTCTGAACGAAATCAGGCCAGGGGCTTTATTATGCAATCTGCTTATTACTGGATCACCAGTTTTTTAGTGATCATCTGTCCTTCGGCCTGGACCTTTACAAAGTAAACTCCCTTAGGAAGTGTTGTGAGATCAATCGACCTGGAATAATCCTTAGCCACTGATCTGTTCTGATCGGTGTATACGGTATTCCCGTCAACGTTACTGATGGTAACTTTCAGATCCTTATCGGCGCTGCCGCTGACAAAAAGGGTGAATACGCCTGAAGTGGGGTTCGGCAGGATGTTCACGCCAAAAGCTGCATTGGTATTTGTAACAACACCAACAGGGAACTGAATCCTGATAAACACTGTATCTGAAATTGTATCGGCACATGGAATCAAAGGATAAGCCTTGAGTGTAATTACAACGCCCCCGGTCTGCCTGTCGGCTGAACCGATGTTATAAACAGTGCTCACTGCAGTATCGCTTGTGAAAGATCCGTCACCATCGGTCAGCCATTTTAAACTGCTGTAATTTGTTGCAGTACCGTTCAACGGGAATGAAACTGTGCCGTTAGGGTAAGTCGCATTCGGGCCTGCACTGGCTGTAGCATGTCCGTTAACAACAACATGGAGTGAATCGGTCACTGTTGATGCACCGTCATTTACCGAAACGATGTAGGTAGTGGTTGCTGAGGGCGTTGCGACCGGGTTGGAAATGTTTGATGTAAATCCGGCAGGGATCGATGTCCATGAATAGGTATAAGTGCCTGAACCGCCTGTAGGAGTGGCGTTAAGCTGGGTTGTGCCTCCTAAACAAACGGGGTTGGGAGTTGCTGTTGCAAGTACGCTGAGAATATTGGCAAAAGTAAAAGAGCCTATCCTTGTTTTCCATCCACTCCCCATGCTCGACAGGTACTCGGTTGAATACCAGAAAGTCGTTTCGTCGGTAGGATCAACGGTCATTGTGCTGTAATCGCCCCAGCGGCAATTGCTTCCACCATCCTGGACGTTGTTGGATGCTGTACCATAATAAATTCCTTTCTCTGGTAACGACATGGTATTCAAAGTGTCATTGACCAACCTTCCTGTAAATTTTATGGCAGGGTACATGGTGGAGCTTGAAATATTAAAACCGAGGGCAATATTCCCAAGGGAATCCATTGCGCAACTGGCCATCCAGCGGCTGTTTCCATCTGCCGGTGCGTAGGTTGACTGCTGGTAAATTACCCAGTCGGCTGTGGTTTTTCTCAACTCATACCAGCGCACACCTGCGACATTTCCACCAGCATTTACCGTATGGTTGGTTACCATTGACCAGTGGTCGCCGAACTTACGGTACTGGTTGCGATACATCAGGCGGTCCGAAAGAGTCGATGCCTTGATGGTAGTTCCTTTCTGAGTTACTCCGGAGAGGCTTGGGTTGAATGCATCCACGGGCAGCTGAATTAAATTTCCGAGAGTACAATTTGCTGTATTCGTCCAGTCGGTATGAAATTCATACACTCCGAGATAATCCGAATTATTATGGAAGAAGATAAAATAGTTCGGAGTTCCTGCGGGAGGGAAGTTCCCACTGCAATCCGAAGGGAGCATTCCGAAAGCGACGTTTGAAGGGGGTAAAGTCAGTAAAACCATCTGGGCGGAAGAACTGCCTGATATCATTGTTGTACGATCAAAAACAGCCTGTCCTGTACCGAGGTAAGAAGACCCGCTTGCATTAAAGCGGTTTACCGCCATATAATAACCATCCGGCCAGATCCCCCATTTGGGATAATCGGGCAGACCAGTGAAAGTATATTCCCAGCGATACCAGCTTCCCGTCGGATCATTGGTCTGTGAAACTGCAACCATCACCAGGTCATATCCCGAAGGATAAGACAGCTGGGCTATGAACCAGCGGTCGGCATCTTTATCATACATTACAACAGCATCTCCCCCATTCTGGTTGTTCGGCATACCAGTCCATAAGGTTGATGTGGCAACAGGGCCAAGCAGTTTTGTACCCACTTTATCGTAAATTGAAAAATGGCAGTTCACCACGTGAAAATAATGGTTCGGGCCAACAACACCGTAAGTATCAGGGGGGTCATAACCTTGTGTGTTGTTGTTTCCGTCAAAATTCTGAATTGTTGAATCGGTGGTCGTTGCTCTCTGGTTGTAAACACGCTGAAGCCTCGGATCAGTCCAGCCTTCAGGAAATGATTTCCTGCCGCTTTTATTGATATCGAAATAGTTTTTAATGATCTTTAATGAATTATCTGCCTTCTCAGGCGTAATCTTCATCAGGTCCCTCAAGGGAGGAGACACATCAAAATAGGCTGCTTTTTGTACAATAGGCCTGGAACTTACTGTTTGAGCCAACCCTGAAAGTACAAAGAGGAAAATTGTACTTAATAGTAAAATGGATTTTTTCATCGTTATGATTTTAAAGTTTATATGAGCTTCTGCATGTGAACTATAAATAAATCAACGAATTGCATTAATGGTGTATACCTCTATTGAAAAAAGGTAATCCTGAGCGGCAGCAAAAGTAAGCTTTAATCACTCATCACAAAGGATTTAATCGTAAAAGAATTCAATTCTTTATGACAAAAATATAAGTGGAGCCATGAAACTAAGGTTGTTTTTTTTGCATCGTTTATAAAATATCCGGTAAAAAATTTTCATATTTTGTTACTTATTATATAGATATTCGGTATAATTTTACATCACTGATATATGACTTTACCGAATATCAAAGCAAATTCTATGACAACCTGCATCAGATGTATCCTCAACAGCAACTACCCCGGGCTGGGTTTTAATGAAAAAGGCGAATGCAGCTTCTGCACCAGGTACCATGATTTCAAACCTATTGGAGAAGACCAGCTGCTGAAGGAATGCGCGAATGCCAAAACCCTGGCAAAAAAACGCAATATTGAATTTGATGTGCTGTTGCCTTTGAGCGGAGGCAAAGACAGTACCTACATGCTTTACCTTGCGGCAAAGAAATACGGTTTGAGAGTCCTTGCAATGACGTATGATAATGGACTGCTTAGTCCCTTAGCCCTGAAAAATATCAATACTACGGTAGCCCGGGCGGGAGTTCAGCACGTTTTTCACCGCCCCGACCCTGAAGCGCTGAAATCGATCTACCGCACCATGATCAGGCAAACCGGGGATATTTGCGGGGCCTGCGATATCGGGACCAATGCAAGCATACTTAAAGTTTCGCATGACTATAAAATTCCCATGATCTTCAGTGGGGTATCCCCTCTTGAGAATGATTCGTTCGTGCCCGACAGCATACAGGATGTTACCAGGTTCAATTATATTATGAAAAAATACAGCGATCTCAGCACTGCGCAATTGAGGCAATTCCTCATCTATCCTCATATGAATCATTTCATTCAGTCTTTTTACAAACGTACAGGTTACTTTGGAAAGCTGATCATGCCGCTGTTTTACATTGACAACCCTTCGGATAAGGAAATGGGTGAAATAATCAGGCGGGAACTGGGTTGGGAAGATTCAAGGGTTTCGGAATATACCAAGCATTTCGATTGCATTGCCGAACCGCTTACAAATTACATCCGAAATCATATCTATGGATATGAACGCAGGATATGCCAGTACAGTAATATGGTTAGGCGTGGTGAGATTTCCAGGGATAAAGCTTTTCAGTTGTTTACTGATGACAACCTCATGGATCTGCCTGCAGGCACCGAAAAGGCAAGAGAATACCTGGCGCTCGACGACCAGACCCTCGAATCGGTCCTTAAGAATGAGCCCCTGAAATTCGAAAAACACATATCGGTAATGAACCAGCTGTTCGCTCAATCACTTGGACTTTACAAGTCGTTTAACAACCGCCTCTCCCACATCCGCAGTAATTAAAAGTATAATTTTCACCTGACTGCTTTTTTATTCAAAAGATTTGGTACTTTCACAAGGTTAAATAAACCAGTATTTTACCAAAAGTGAGATTATGAAACAAATATTCCTTCTTCCCATCGTGTTGACGATGGTTCTCTGTTCTCCTGTCTTTTCACAGACCGCATCAGTAAAAATGCCGGATATGGTGAATGTTGACGGAGGGACCTTTATGATGGGCAACAACAGTGGCAGTGCCGACGAACAACCCTTACATAAAGTGAGTGTGAACAATTTTTATATCGGGAGATTCGAGGTCACCTACACTGAATTCAGAAGATTTATCGTTGCAACCGGATATATTACCGACAGCGAGCAGCCCGACTCGCTCAGAATGAAAAATGGTTTGGCTCACAGGGCTATTAACAACGGGACCTGGAACAAGAACGCCAACGGATCGCTTATCCCCCTTGCAGATTCACTGAAACCTGTCGGTAACATCAGCTGGAATGATGCTGTGGCTTACCTGAACTGGCTTTCGAAGATGACAGGTAAAGCATTCCGCCTTCCAACCGAAGCCGAATGGGAATTTGCAGCAAAGGGAGGAACAAAAAGCAAAGGATACAAATATATCGGGGGGAATGACCTAAACCAGGTGGCCTGGTACCTTGGAAATTCCGACCGCAGGGTCCATACCGGCGGACAAAAACTGCCGAATGAACTGGGGATCTACGACATGTCAGGGAACGTCAGGGAATGGTGTTTCGACTGGTACAGTGAATTCTACTACAAGGTTAGTCCCGATTCAAATCCTACAGGTCCTGCTGCCGGTTCAAACCGCGTTTTACGCGGAGGCAGCTGGGGAAGCGACGGGGACAGGATGAGGGCTTCTTATCGTAACAAGGAATTACCCTACAGCGCTGTCAGAGATTACGGTTTCCGCCCCGCCATTACAGGCGAACCCCCGAAAAAGCCCGTGGTTATTGAGCAAAAGGCTGATGATCCCCTGAAGGACCTTGATTCAAAAGGTTTTATAGACATCTACGGCATTTATTTCGACATCGGAAAGTCGGTCGTGAAACCCGAAGGTTATCCAGTGATCGACAATCTCGTGAAATACATGAAGGAGCGTCCTACCGTGAGACTGCTCATCGAAGGACATACCGACAATACGGGGACTGTAGCAAAGAACCTCACTCTCTCCGAGCAAAGGGCACAGAGCATCAAAGCTGAAATGGTAAAAAGAGGTATTGCTGCAGAAAGGATCGAGACCAAAGGCTTTGGATCTTCTGTGCCTGTTGCCGATAATAAAACTGCAGCCGGCAGGACACAGAACCGCAGGGTGACAGTTAAAAAATTATAGAGAAAGGTCTTAGCGGAAGTATTATTTACTTAACGGCCTGCTGATGCAGCCGCATCAGTCTTTTTCGGCGTTTAAAGACCGTAGTATAGGTGAGGCCTGTGATAATTATCGCAAGGCTTAAGAAAAAGTATACCCAGCCGGGCAGGTTGAGCAGGGATGTTCTCTTAATAATACTAAGTATAACCGAGACTGTCATCAGCGAGGCCCAGAAAATAGTCAGTAACCTGCAGCCTCTGATGAAGTCCGCATCATTCCATTTTTCTTTCGGCAGGTCCCGGCGTGCATACTGCAATACAAAAGGTTTGCCCAGCAAAAGCGTCAGCCACATCACGAATGCAAGGGCCGAATTTGACAGGAGATCCATGTAGATTGCAACCCAGAGGATATGGAACAGGTTTATCGTGATCACGCAAAAGCTGAAAAACAACAAGGTTCCCCACTGAAGGATGAATCCCAGCTTCAGTTCCCTGAAACCAAGTACCAGGCAAGTTACCAGGCTGATTACAGTAGCCCTTTCCAGGCTTGCAAGCGTTTCACCTGAAAGAAAGAGGAAAAGCAGCCAGGGCAGGAATCCAAGTATTAAACCGCCGAGTTCTTTTAAATCAGGAAGAATACTTTCAGGAGATCTCATAATTAAGGTATTTTAAATTTTTTCGCCGTTTCATAATAAATCTTCATCCTTTAAAACATTATAGAATTCCGGATCTGATCCATTGGAACGGGATGCAAATTTGCGTAAAACAGATAAAGAAATACGCATTGAAACGGGATTTATTTCAAATTACCGTTATAAATAAATTTTGAGGAAACCCTGCTCAGGATAATATCAACTGTTAATACGCAGTCTTTTGGCAACCCTCCCATTTAGTTTTAGAAAATATTTTCAGATGCTGGTTGACACGAAATTTAATTATTAAATTAGCATAGGAATTTCTTATCATGCATCTAATCAATTAGTTATATTTTTTGCCTAACAATTTTGTGTTAATTAATTCACAATCAGACTCTAAAGCATGGGAAAAGCGCTTATTTGTCTCGCATTTTTATGTTTGACCGGATTAAATACTATTGCACAGATTGGTATTAACACTGATGGTGCTCAACCTGATAATTCTTCCATGCTGGATTTAAAAACTACCGGCAAGGGTGTTTTGCTTCCAAGGATGACATTTCAACAGCGGAATTCAATCCCCAGCCCCGCTGAAGGCCTTATGGTATTTTGCACCAACTGCAACCCTGACGGCTCGGGAGTAATTTCTTTGTTCCAGGGTGGAAAGTGGAAGACAATAGATCTCAATTGCCTCGCGCCTGTTGCTCCTGTATCAGGAACCCATGTTCCCTCCGTAACGCGGATAACCTGGAACTGGAACCCGGTTTCAAGTGCCACAGGATATAAATGGAATACTTCCAATGATTATTCCACTGCAACGGATAATGGAAACAGCACTTCATATACAGAAACAGGGCTTAGCTGCGGAACTTCATACACCAGGTATATCTGGACATATAATTCATGCGGGCCTTCAACAGGAACAAGCCTTTCGCAATCCACGCTGACCTGTGCAACCTGCGGACAGGCTATTACCGATGAACGGGATGGAAAAATATATAATACAGTATTGATCGGCACCCAGTGCTGGATGAAAGAAAACCTGAATGTTGGAATAAAAATCGACGGAGCCTCGGAACAAACGAATAACAGCATCATCGAAAAATACTGTTATAATAACGCTGATTCAAACTGTACTGTTTATGGAGGACTATATCAGTGGGGGGAATTGGTCCAATACCTGAACGGGGCATCCAATACAACCTCATGGGATCCAGTTCCAACAGGAAATGTGACAGGTATATGTCCCGACGGCTGGCATATTCCATCGGATGCAGAATGGACTGTATTAACCGACGGACTTGGAGGTCAATCTGCTGCCGGAGGCCCGATGAAGGAAGCGGGCCTGGCTCATTGGGCAGCTCCTAACACCGGGGCGACGAACTCAAGCGGGTTTACAGGCTTGCCGGGGGGGCAGAGGCTTGGGTATATTTATGGAGGGTTCTTCTATATCAATACCTGCGGATACTTTTGGTCATGCAGCGAAAATTCGGTAATTGATGCCTGGGCCAGGAGCCTCTTTAACGACCTGGTCCTGGCATACAGGAACACCCCCAGCAAGTTATCTGGATTTTCGGTAAGATGTATAAAAAACTAAATACGGCTTGAACGCAACCCAACATCAGCCTTCCAGGCAATATTGACTAATTGATAAAACAAATGCAGAATCAGAATAAATGAGAAACAACAGTATTGTTCACAAAATATTTTTGTCATGAAAAAATCCATTTATTTAGTTGCTTGCATCATGATTTTTTGCACAGGGGCTATGGCCCAGGTAGGAATAAACAATGATAACAGCCAGCCTGATCCTTCAGCCATGCTTGACGTAAAATCAACTAGCAAGGGAGTACTGCTTCCCCGGATGACAGCTGATCAGCGAAATGCAATCCCCAGCCCGGCCGAAGGGCTCATGGTTTACTGTACCAACTGCAATCAGGATGGAACTGGTGTAATCTCAGTATTCCAGGGAGGGAAATGGAAAACCATAACAAACAATTGCTATACTCCCAATACACCTCCTGCCGGAACACATATTCCGCAATTAACACAGATCACCTGGAACTGGAATGCAGTCCCTATTTCGCTTGGTTACAAATGGAATACTGTCAACAATTACACTACCGCCATGGATCTTGGGAATATGACTTCCCACCTCGAAACCGGTCTCACCTGCTGGACTTTGTATACCAGGTATGTATGGTCCTACAATGCATGTGGTCCATCTTCCGCAGGCATACTTACCCAATCAACTTCAATGGCACCGCTCGATTCGGCAACAGGGTCAACCCAGGTCGCATCTTATTTCCAGGTTATATGGAACTGGAATTCTTCTAACGGGGCTAGCGGGTATAAATGGAACACAACCAATGACTTTTCAACGGCAACAGACCTGGGAACGTCTACAACAAAAACAGAAACATCACTTTCATGCGGAACTTATTACACAAGGTATGTATGGGCTTATACATCTTGTGGCTATGCCCTTCCTGCAGTTCTTCATGCAACAACCTTGTCGGCGGTTTCAGCCCCGCTGGCGGGTACCCAAATACCAGGATGGACCGTGGGTAACTTGTACCTGATAACCTGGCATTGGAATACCGTTACCGGCGCCGCGGGGTATAAGTGGAGCCCGAACAATGATTTTCAAACCGCCATTGATATGGGGACAGCTGTGTCAAAATTGGAAAACAGTTTGCATTGCGATTCCACATATACCAGGTATGTCTGGTCTTACAATAACTGCGGACATTCATCTCCTACAACTTTGGTTCAGTCCACCTTCCTGTGTCCTTATCCGCCAATTGTTACAACCTCGGCCCCGACACATGTAGCCATAGATTCGGCCAGGGTTGGAGGAGCTGTTACAGATTCAGGAAATCTGCCTGTGACTGAAAGAGGTATCTGTTACGCGACACATTCGAATCCGACGATTTATGACCATAAAGTAATTTGCGGGAGCGGGACAGGAACTTTTTCAGCAAAACTGACTAATCTTACAGACAGTACCACCTATTATGCACGTGCTTACGGAAAAAATTACTACCACACGGGTTACGGGAACCAGGTTACGTTCAGAACTGACACGGCCTTTTATATTGGAGAACCTTATCAGGGAGGGAAGATTTTCTTTATTGACAGCACAGGGTATCACGGATTGATTGCAGCAACTATTGACTTTGTAACTTATCCGCAGGGGGCGGAATGGGGATGTTATGGTACCTTGGTCGGCACAAGTGCATCTACTTTTGACGGAATGGCTAATACTATTTCCATTGTGGACTCATGCTCTACACCGAATATAGCTGCTGCCTGGTGTAACAATATGGTGTATAACGGTTACGGGGACTGGTATTTACCATCAATTGGGGCACTTTTCTTTTTGTGGGAAGCCAGAGCAATGCTTGCTCCTTTTGGGGAACATGAATATTGGAGTTCTACAGAGGCAGTAGATCCAAATCTTCCCTCTCAAGGTCATGACAAGGCATGGGGAATTTTGTTTGTAAATCAAAATTATCCTTATGTGACTGATGGGACTTGGGTACCTATAAATAAAAATGCGGGTAAAAATGTGAGAGCAATCAGGTCTTTTTGATTTTATCTGCTAAACCTCAGGGATGAACATCCCTGCGTAGGTTATTCCGCAGCATCCAGGAACTCTTCGGCATCCTCGTAAGCTTCAGTTTTACGTCCCATCAGGGGAAGTATTTTCCCCACCAGCATGCCGCTGCCAAATGCAAGGGCAATGGTGATGGCCATACCGAGAAGTTGCTGGCTGCCGTCGAGTCCTTTAACAATAGGTAAGGCTGCAAGCCCGCCGAGAAGTCCGGGAAGCCCGTGAAGGTTGGTCACCCCGCAGGTATCGATGATCTTCATGAGTTTCTGCTGCCTCGACTGGATGACTGCAAAACCGAATGTTGAAAGCGCACCGGCCAATATACCAATGACCACGGCTTCGGAATGGCGGGCATTTGCGCAGGCCGAACCTATGGCCACACCGCCTGCAAGAGCCGCATTGGCGATATCGGCAATACTTACTTTCTTGCGAAGTGAAACCGAAACGATGTAAGTAGTGACGGTCGAGCCGCAGAGTGCGAGTATTACATTAACGACTGTGGATGGCATTTGCTCGGGAGTCACAAGCGCCGCGCAGAAACTGGGCCAGAATACCCAGAGGATCATACTTCCCAGCATAGAGTAACGGTCAGATACTGCATCACTCTCGATGGTCTTTTCAAACTCCTGCTTTGTTGTCATGGTCAGGGCTACACCTAATCCGAAGATTGCGCCGAATGCGTGGATCACTATGGAACCGCCGGTATCGACTACTCCTCCTGCTTTTACAAGCCCCAGACCTCCGTTAAGTACGAGCCACTCATTGAACATGTAACAGGGAACGAACAGCAGTCCTAATAAAAGATATTGCTGCATCTTGAGACGTCCCAACACTGCGCCTGCAGCAATAAGAAGGCTGGCTCCGCAGAATTCGCTGAGGATAAGCCTGCGGATATCCGTATCGTTCATTCCTTCCCCGTTCTTGTTGATGAGCATATAGAGCGGGATGGAAATACTTACAAGGAGAAAGGTGGCTGTAAGAGCTGACCTTCCATATTTTCTTACGAATACCATAAGGAATCCGAAACCAACAAGGAGCATCGCCATGATGTGGATGGCGCGGTTGTATTGCTGGTCATTTATGATTGCAGGTGCAAGTCCCTGGCTGATGGCTTCAGCAGCATTGGACAGCGCAGGAATGGCCGAGAATAATACCAGTAAAGCAGAGAACCTGAAAACTGTTTCCTTTTTCATTTGATAAAAATTAAGAGTTATACTTAGACCGTTTTGAGTGTTATACGTAGTTTTCAGGGCGCAAAAGTATTGTTAAGTTTTTAACAAAAAAAGAATTCTTGTATTTTTGCCAAAACTTTCTCACGCAAAATTTTACTGACAAATGAAAAGACAACTATTATTCCTGCTCATCACTATTCCTGTGATGCTGCTTCTTACCGTTTCCTGCAACAACAGCAAATCCGCAAAAACTGATAAGGTCGCCGCCTTTGATGTATCAAGTATTGACACCGCCTGCAAGCCCTGTTCCGATTTCGACGGGTATGCCAATGGCAGTTGGAAAAAACACAATCCCATCCCTTCCACTGAAGCTACCTGGGGTTCTTTCGACATTCTCGATAAGGAGAACCGTGAAGTGAAGATCAAAGGGATCATCACTGAACTTCTTGCCCAGAAAGATCCTGCAAAAGGAAGCGAAGCTCAGCTGATTACCGGTTATTATCGCTCTTACCTCGACACGGTAACCATTGCCAAACGCGGTATCTCTCCTATTACCCCCATGGCCGACAAGGTTCTTTGCGCTAAGAGCGCTGCTGATCTCATCGCTCTTGCCGGTGAACTTTCAAAAGTCAATGTTGCAGGTCCGTTTGAAGTATACGTTGCTGCGGATGACCGCAGAAGCAGTATGAACGCCGCGTTCCAGGGGCAAGGCGGACTTTCGATGCACGACCGCAATTACTATGAGAACAAGGATTCGGCTATGGTAAAGATCAGGGCCGAGCTTGTGAAACATGTCGACAATATGTTTGCAATGGCAGGATGGAATGTAAAAGATGCCGGAAAGACCGTTCTGGATTTTGAAACTAAACTGGCTCTTATCCAGCTGAAGAATTTTGAAATGCGCGATCCTGTTAAGATCTATAACAAGATCCCTTTCACCGAACTTCAGAAACTGGCCTCCAATATCAACTGGGCGGATTATTACAAGAATTACGGGCTTAAAACCGATACTCTTGTAGTTCAGGACAAGAACTACCTGAAGAACCTTGGCTTGCTTATTAAAGCAACGCCTGTGGATGTACTTCAAACGTATTTCCGCTGGCAGGTGCTTACGGCTTTTGCCGGATTACTGCCCGGGGAGTTCAGCAGAGAAACTTTCCATTTTTACAACACAGTTATGTATGGTGTCAAAGTGCAGCGTCCCCGTGAAGAACGTGCCGTTATGAGCGTGAACCGCAGGCTGGGAATGCCCCTTGGAAAACTGTATGTTGCAAAATATTTCCCCGAGACCTCAAAGAAAAAGGTGTCGGAGATGATTGAGAATGTGCGTTCGGTATATAACGAACGTATCAATAAACTCAGCTGGATGAGCCCTGCAACCAAGGAGAAAGCCAAAAAGAAACTGGCTGCCTTTACATGGAAGATCGGTTATCCCGACACCTGGAAAGATTATTCAAGCATTGACATCCAGCCTGATAAACTGGTCGAGAACAGCATGAACATTGCATTGTGGGAGCATAACGACATGATCAAAAAAGCAGGCAAACCGGTTGATAAAAAGGAATGGGATATGTCGCCCCAGACCATCAATGCATACAACAACCCGACCAACAACGAGATTGTGTTCCCGGCAGCCATACTTCAGCCTCCTTTCTTCAACCCTGATGCAGACGATGCCATCAATTATGGCGGTATAATTGCAGTGATAGGTCATGAGATGACCCATGGTTTTGACGACCAGGGTTGCCAGTACGATGGCAGCGGGAACCTCAGCAACTGGTGGACACCCGAAGATTCAAAGAATTTTACCGCCCTTGGTAAAAAGCTTGAAGATTACTTCAGCACCATGGAAGTCACCAAAGGATTTAAAATCAATGGCAAGCTTACCCTGGGAGAAAATATCGCCGACCTTGGCGGTTTGACTTTAGGTTACTATGCACTCGAAAAATCCCTTGAAGGCAAAGAAAAACCCAAACCAATCGACGGTTTTACCTACCAGCAGCGCTTTTTCCTCGGCTGGGCCCAGGTCTGGCGCGAGAACATGACGAACGAGGCTCTGATCAACCAGGTGCAGACCAACGAACATTCCCCTGCCCGCTGGAGGATCAACGCCACCCTGCCCCTTATGAAGGAATTTGCCGACGCCTGGGGCTGCAAAAGCAGCGCTGCCGATACGATCAGGATCGTGATCTGGTAAGAATTATCTGATTATCTATAAGACGACGGCGCTTTCAGGCGCCGTCGTCTTATAGATAATCAGTTACACATACATTAACAGGGTCCTGATACTGAAATTCATAAAGGATTATACCAAAACCTGACACTCTTTTCATATCTTTACATTTCACATTCAAGCTTTTTAAGAAATGAAAGGTCTAATTCTTTTATTCGGGCTGATATTCATTGGATTTCTCACAAATCCAACAATGGCCCAGCATTGGGAATATGTCAACCCGAAACCCACGGGGAGTATATTATCAGATATAAAATTCGTTGATGCGAATACCGGCTTCATTACAGGCGAAGCCGGCACCATCCTGAAAACATCCGACGGAGGCAACAGCTGGACCAGCCGGTATTCGGCAACTTCATATCCCCTGTATTGCATTTCGTTTCCAACTCTCATGGAAGGATTTATAACAGGAGCCCTGGGAACCATCCTCAAGACTACCGACGGTGGTGAGACCTGGGCTTTAAAACCCAACGGCGGCCTGACCAGCCAATTCAACTGTGTCGACTTCCCTTCTCCCGATACCGGCTTCATCAGTACCAACGATGGACTTGTACTTCGATCAAAAGACGGAGGAGAGTCCTGGAATGTGATCTATGCTGGAACATACGGCGAGTTAAGCTGTATGAAATTCCCGACTTCATCAAGGGGGTTTGCGATTGCCGGTAAAAAACTGCTCGGCAGCTTTGACGGAGGATTTACTTGGAACGAAATTTTTTCAGCCTGGTACTCTCTTAATGCACTTTGTTTCGCCGATAAAATGACCGGCTATTTAAGTGTCACTGAAGGCTCAGGTTACATCAGTGTGTATAAAACCCAGGATGGAGGAAATAACTGGCAGATGGTTTATTATGATGTTGCCAATGAAATTGATAAGCTGTTTTTCACAGATGCCTCTCATGGCGTTGGTACAGGTCAGACAAATTCCGTGGTGAAAACATCCGACGGAGGGATCACCTGGAGCACTGTTAATTATCCGTTCCCTAACCAACCCGGGCCTATATGGTTCACTTCCCTGAATTCAGGCTTCATCCTTGGAGACCTCGCTAATGGAAAACCTGCCATCCTGAAAACAACAAACGGCTGTGCCAGCTTCACTGATCTTGTAACGGGTACAACCAAAGGGATCTCAAAGATTGTCGCTTTGTCGGCACAAACCCTCGTTGCTTCGGAAGAGGCCGGTAAGATCCTGAAGTCTTCCGATGGAGGAGATACCTGGACTGAGATATCAACCCCAACCGACCAGGTCCTTTTTTCACTGGACTTTCCCGATGCCAACAACGGCTGGGCAGCAGGAAATTTCGGAAAGATTATTCATACAGTAACCGGAGGGAATACATGGTCCTTACAAACCTCGGGAACCTCATTTGGTCTATTCGGAATATCATTTCCTGATCAGTATAACGGTTATGCAGTAGGAGAATATGGTACTGTTTTAAAGACTACGGATGGAGGCGCGAACTGGACCCAATTGAGTACCGGTAGTAATTACAATATGAATGCAGTGCAGTTCCTGAATTCTTCCCTTGGGTATATTGTAGGTGAAAACGGAATTATCCTGAAAACAATTAACGGCGGATCTGATTGGACGATCCTGACACAGAACCAGTATTACAACCTGAGCTGTCTCTATTTCATCAACGAACTCACAGGTTATGCTGCCGGTAGTTATTATATTATCAAAACTACGGATGGAGGCCAAACCTGGCAGGAAATGAACGGGTCCGGAAATTATTACCAGGCAATATGCTTCAGGGATGCCATGACCGGCTTTGTCAGCGGTGGAGGTGGGGAGTTAATGATCACTATGGACGGAGGGGAAAACTGGTACAACCAGGTATCAGGAACCTACCAAAGCCTGAACAGTATTTGTATCACAGCCGATAACTCCGCATTTGCAGCCGGTTCATTCGGAACTGTACTTCGTACAACCGACATGGGCGTAGGCGTTCAACCATCCCCCCTGCCGGCATCCCCGGTATCGAACGTATATCCAAATCCTTCATCCGATGTTATAAATATTAAAACAGGGATGGCTGGAATATGCAGTCTTTCAATATTGAATAATCTGGGACAGGAAATACTGAAAAGACAGGTCACAAGTCGCTGCCCGGCAATAGATATCAGCAGCCTTCCCCCTGGGGTTTATATCATACGGCTGACTAACGGGGTGTCTGTTTCGAACAATACCGTCATTAAAAGATAATTCTTATCCTTGCCGCAAAAAGAGAAAGGTTTTTCGATGAAAGTTAACCCCTGGTCAATTAATTCACATCCTTTTTTAATTTGTTGCCTGCTGGCATTGTCCATATTTACGGGCTGCAATTGCAGCAGGAACGGGCAGGCCGGTTTCCGCACACTGCAGTGCAGTACACGTAAGGTGGAATGCCTTATACAGCCATCCGAAGCATTCGATACAGTGCTGATATTTCATGGCAGCAAGCTCGGAATAAAATGCATTACAGAATGCACCGGCGAATACCAGATCACTGACACCATCAGCGACACGCTTGTCAAACAATACAGGGACAGGCAGTTCAGGTTTATAATTACAGGGAGTCAAACCAAAGCTTGTATTGTCACAAAAAAACTGTTCAGGAAGGATTATCCCGACCGCCTGGTGTTTGAAAAATCAGTATTGGCCTACCCCCGCTTTGAGAAGATCGACACTTCCGAAAATGCCGTCATGATCCATGCACGCTTTCTTTTTCCGAAAGGACTTGAAGGCACGGATGAATTCGACGACATTTTTTTTGACATCAGGCCCGACGGAACAGTGTTACTGAAAAAGATAGAGCTATACCAGGCGCCGACATCCAACGACTTAAATCAATAAAGATGAAATTGAAAAACCTCATTATCCTTATTTTTATAGCCTGGACCCTGTCTCCTGTCCTGCTGCACGCACAGCAGCTCAGGCCCGGATTTGATAAAGCCGAATACCGGGAAATGCTTTTAATCTCTGCGAGGACATCGGCAAATCCTGAATATTATAACAAATACCAGGCCCCTGAGCATTTCAGGAAGATCTACGATTCGCCGGTGGTAGGTATGGATAACCGCTGGGATCTCTGGATAAGCGACAAATCCATTGCAGTAATAAGTATCAGGGGAACCACCGGGAGTTTTACAAGCTGGCTGGCAAACTATTATTGCGCTATGGCATCTGCAAAAGGTGAATTAAAACTTGATACGGATTTCACTTTTAAATATGAGCTGGCATCCAATCCTGAAGCGGCAGTTCATATTGGCTGGCTCATTTGCACAGCCTATCTTTCAAGAGACATGCTTCCCAGGATAGACTCCTTGTATAAAGCAGGAGTGAAAGACTTTATTATCACGGGTCACAGCCAGGGAGGCGCCATAAGCTACCTGCTCACCGCTTATTTCATGAATCTCAGGGAACAGAAAGTCCTGCCCGCCGACTTCCGGATAAAGACCTACTGCAGCGCCGCGCCAAAGCCGGGGAACCTTTATTTTGCCTATGATTATGAAGCCAGGACACAGAACGGCTGGGCTTTTAACGTGGTCAATACGGCAGACTGGGTCCCGGAGAGCCCCTTTTCGGTGCAAACCACCGATGATTATAGTACAGTCAACCCATTCACGGGCATCCGCCCGAAGATCAAAAAAATGAAGTTCCCCAAAAACACCGTGGTAATGCATATCTTCAACGGCCTCGATAAACCCACAAAGAAATCAAGGAACAATTTCGAAAAATACCTTGGAGTCAAGGTGTCAAAGTATGTGAAATACCAGCTTCCCGGGTATGTCCCACCTGTATATTATCATAGCAGCAACTATGTCCGCACCGGCGCTACCATCGTCCTCCTTGCCGATGACAACTATTATAAAATCTTTCCTGGGCTTAACAAGGGAGCTTTCGGGCACCATCTGCAAAATGCATACCTTTATCTTATCGACCATTACAACCCTGTTGAACAATAAAAGGATTTTTTAAGTAATTTTGATACTTCCGCGGCCAGTTACCAATTTTGATATTAAAAATTTAAAGCGTGGAGTCAGCACTCAAATCTCTGACGATCAAACAATGAAAAAAGTTCTTTTCACTTTAATGTTATTCTCGCTCCTGGCTTTGCCCGGGCTTGCCCAGCAGAAAACACTCCAGGATACGCTGCTTGATCATATGTGCGGGAAGTGGGTCCTCAGAGGGCTCATAGCAGGAAAATCAACCGTTCATGATATAACCACCGAATGGGTGCTGAACCACCAGTTTGTTATGATCAGGGAAGTTTCCCGTGAAAAGAATGAAAAAGGCGAACCTGAATACCAGGCCAATGTATACGTGGGATGGTCTGAACCTGCGGCTGAGTATGTCTGTATATGGCTCGACATTTGGGGAGGCTTCTCACCTGAATCGATAGGCCGGGCCAAACGCCATGTTGACAAATTGCCCTTTGAATTCAGGAACACAAAAGGCGTTGTGAGTTTTCATACTACGCTTGCTTACGAACATAAAAGCGATGCATGGTTCTGGATGATGGATAATGACGAGGGGGGAGTGTTGAAACCCTTTGCACGTGTATCACTTACCCGGAACTAGGTTTTCACGGTAACTTTTCTGCAGAGTTTGTTTCACCCTTTAATATCATCCAATGAAATTAATGAGAGCAGTCCGGGTGAGTTCACCAGGGGCAGATTTTGAACTGATCAGTCAAGAAATACCGGTCCCCGGGGATAACGAAGTTTTAATAAAAGTTCAGGCATGCGGCATCTGCCATGGTGATGCTGTTTCCAAGGAAGGTTACATGCCAGGGGTCAAGTATCCTATCATACCTGGTCATGAAGTTGTGGGTACGATAGAAAAAACCGGGGCCATGGTTGCGCTCTGGAAAAAAGGGCAGAGAGTAGGAATCGGCTGGCATGGAGGGCATTGCAATCAATGCAGCGCCTGCCGCAGGGGTGATTTCGGATCCTGCGAAAAATCCCTTACGACGGGCCTTCATACCGACGGAGGCTATGCCGAATATATGATAGCCAGACCCGAAGCCATGGTGAGTATCCCTGAAGAGTTGTCGTCAACAGAGGCTGCTCCCTTACTTTGCGCCGGACGGACGACATTCGGGGCGCTTGTTCAAAGCGGGGCTCTTGCCGGCGACCTTGTTGCCATAAATGGACTGGGAGGGCTGGGCCACCTGGCTGTTCAATATGCAGTAAAAATGGGGTTTAAAACCTTTGTTTTATCAAGGGGGAAAGCAAAAGAAGATCTTGCATACAGGCTGGGAGCGCATAAGTATATCGATACAGATGCCCATGATGCAGCAAAACAGCTTATGAAAGAAGGTGGTGCGAGAGTTATATTATGTACAGCCCCGAACGGCAAAACCATCTCGGAACTGATACCCGGCCTCGGCCGTAACGGGCAGGCGATAATTGTTACGGGTGCCAGGGATCCGATGCTGATACCTCCTGCACTTTTACTTGGTGGCGAACGCTCAGTCAGGGGATTTGTTTCCGGGAACATGGAAGATACCATACGGTTCAGTGTACTTACAAAGATCATTCCCATGGTTGAAGTCTTTCCCCTTGAACAGGTGGCATTGGCTTATGAAAAAATGATGTCGGCGAAAGTGCATTTCAGATCAGTTCTGAAAATATCCTGAGCCAGGTATTAAGTAAGATTAACCGAAGTCCTCATCCGCAGTCATTTACATAAAATATATTCAGATGAAACAGGTCAACTTTCACATATTTCTTTTGATTTCAGCTCTTTTCATGTTCAACACGGCACAAAGCAGGGCGGATGTCAAAAATATTGCTCAGGTCAAACAGGGCAAGCCTGCATCGGTAATGCTCACTGCATACAGCACAACCCTGCTTGCCAACGGCCGTGATAAAACACGCTTGCGCATTGCCATTACCGACAGCAATATGCGGGAGATCCCATCGGCCAAAGATTCAGTTTTGATTTTTCTTACGGGAGATGCAAAACTTAAAGCGGCTAACGGAAGCGCGCTGGTGATGTATACCGATACCGCAGGCCTTCGATACGCCGTATGCGGTCTTGAAAAAGGGGTTTGCCAGTTGATTTTCGTTGCCGGTACCAAACCAGGCAAGGTGAAAATTGAGGCAAGATCAGGAAAGCTCTGGCCCGGATCACATGAGATCCATACCCTCCCTGCAGGGTTTTCGATGAAAAAACCCACCGCCGACCAGCTTCCCTCCACCACTAAAACAATAAGCCGGATGATTGGGGCCGATATTTCCTTCCTGCCCCAGATCGAAGACCAGGGCAAGACATTCTCCGACAGCAACCAGGTCAAAGATGCCATCAGGCTGCTGAGGGACTATGGTTTCAATTATATCAGGCTGAGAATATTTGTAAATCCTGAAAATAAGGAAGGGTATTCGCCAGGGAAGGGCTATTGCGGCCTTAAATACACCCTGGAGATGGCAAAACGGATCAAAGAGGCAGGGATGAAGCTGCTTCTCGATTTTCATTACAGCGACTACTGGGCCGACCCCCAGCAACAATACAAACCGAAGGCATGGGCAAACCTCGATATTAAGGCCCTGAACGATACTGTAAAAGCCTATACCACGAGGGTACTGCTGTCGCTTAAAAAGCAGGGGACAATGCCTGCCATGGTCCAGGTCGGGAACGAAATAAACCATGGCATACTCTGGCCCGATGGACATATCGGCAATCCCGACCAGCTGGCCGACCTCCTCAAATCGGGGATCGCAGGAGTTGAAGCCGCAGACCCCGCGATACCGGTAATGCTTCACCTTGCCCTGGGCGGACAGAACCAGGAGTCAGTGTTCTGGCTCGACAATATGATCGCCAGGGGAGTGAAGTTCGATATCATCGGCCTCTCCTATTATCCCCGTTGGCATGGTACACTCTCAGATCTTAAGAACAACCTGACCGACCTTTTGAAACGCTATCACAAACCAATCAATATCGTAGAGTATTCGGATTTCAAAAAAGAGGTTCACGATATCATTTTCGGCCTGCCCGACGGGATGGGAAAAGGAGCCTGCATATGGGAGCCCCTGAGCTGGAACAGCGGGTTGTTTGACAAAAACGGCTCAACCACGAAACTTATCCATGTTTACGACCAACTAAAAATTAAATATTTGCAACTATGATCAACTTCGAAGCATTATTTAAAATATCCTATGGCTTGTATATCGTTTGTTCGGGAGATAAAAACCTGGGCAATGGTTTCATTTCAAATACCGTATTCCAGGTTACTGCTGAGCCTGCAAGGTTTGCAGCTTGCTGCCATAGAAATAATTTCACCTCGGGGTTTATTATGAATTCCAGGGCTTTTTCAGTTTCTGTATTGAAAAGGGACGCCTCCTCGGAAATTTTCGGGAGGTTTGGTTATAAGAGTGGCAAGGATTTCGATAAACTTGCCGGGATGGATATAAGATACGGTGATACAGGAGTGCCTGTAGTACTTAATGAAAGCATCGCATTCATTGAATGCAGGCTGGATCAGACCATTGATCTTGGCACACATCTGATGTTTATAGGAGAACTGGTCAATGCCGAAATCATTGACGACACCAAAGAACCCATTACATACCTGTATTACAGGCAGGTTAAAAAGGCTGTTGCACCCAAAAATGCGCCTACCTATATCGACAGGTCAAAACCTGAGGCGAAGCCCAGGGTTCTGTTCAACAAATATGAATGCCCCGCATGCGGATATATCTATGATGAGGTTACAGAAAAAGTTAAATTTGAAGATCTGCCGGAGGATTGGGTTTGCCCTGCCTGCGGATGCGGAAAGACAGATTTCATTAAAATTAATCAATAAAAATTCAAGCTATGACAAAATCATTAAAAGGTACCAAAACAGAGCAAAACCTGCTGAAATCGTTTGCAGGTGAATCACAGGCCAGAAACCGTTATGAATTTTTTGCGAGTGTGGCTAAAAAGGAAGGATATGAGCAGATAGCAGCTATTTTCATGGAAACTTCGAACCAGGAAAAGGAGCATGCGAAACGATTCTTTAAATTCCTTGAAGGCGGAATGACCGAGATCACGGCAATGTACCCTGCCGGGATCATAGGCACAACTAAAGAAAATCTGAAAGCTGCCGCCGAAGGTGAACATGAGGAGTGGACCGAATTGTACCCCCAATTTGCCGAGGTAGCAAAGGAAGAAGGGTTTACAGAGATTGCCGTTGCCTGGCAGATGATCGCCAAAGTTGAAGCCGAACATGAACGCAGGTACCTGAAACTTTTACAGAATGTATCGGAAGACAAGGTATTTATGAAAGACGGAAAAGTGTGGTGGAAATGCCTGAATTGCGGATATGTTTATGAATCGGAAAAAGCCATGGATAAATGCCCGGCCTGCCAGCATCCCAGGGCATATATGCAGGTAAGGGAAGATAATTACTAGGAAACAATTACAACTTATGAAGAACTGTTTCAGGACCTTGTTCCTGTGTTTATGTATGCTGATGGCATCGCAAGGTTTTGCCGTCATTTCCCCCGACAGCGCACTGCAGGCCGATAAGGCTGTTTATGCCGGCCGCGTTAAAGCTGCATTTCTAAAAGCGTGGAAATCTTATAAGGACTATGCCTGGGGAATGGATGCCGTGAACCCGATCTCGAAGAAAGGCCATAACTGGTATGCCCAAAGCCTGCTTATGACTCCGGTTGATGCTTATAGTACCATGTGCATCATGGGCCTGAACAAGGAAAAGGAAGAAGCCAAACAGCTGATCTTTGACAAGCTTGATTTCAATAAGGATTTTGAAGTCCAGCAGTTCGAGATCACAATAAGGATGTTGGGAGGACTGCTTTCGTCTTACCAACTCGACGGAGATAAACACTTCCTTGACCTGGCCACGGACCTTGGGAACCGTATGCTTCCTGTATTCAATTCTCCAACCGGAATGCCCTACCGCATGGTCAACCTGGAAACCGGTAAAGTTTCAGGCAAACTTTCCAATCCGGCCGAGATAGGAACCATGCTGCTTGAATATGGAATGTTGTCGAGGCTTACAGGAAATCCTGAATATTACCAGAAATGCAAAAAAGGGGTTGTGGCATTGTATGAACTCAGGGGAAAGACCGGCCTTATGGGCTCACAAATCGACGTTGAGACAGGTGATTGGATAGACCGGCAGACTCATATCAGCGGGGGGATAGATTCATATTACGAATACCTGCTTAAAGGCTGGCTGTTGTTCCGTGATCCGGACCTGAAACGAATGTGGGAATCATCACGGGATTCTATTAATAAATTCCTGGCTGATGATGTTTCAACAGGCTTCTGGTACGGTTGGGCCGATATGAATACGGGAAAACGTACCGTAACGGAATTCGGGGCGCTGGATTGTTTTTTCGGCGCCGTGCTTTGTCTCGACGGAGACTTAAAAAGAGCCGCCAAACTTGACAAGTCAATCCTTACAATGTGGAATATTTACGGTCTGGAACCTGAGGTCATTAACTATAAAACCATGGAGGTGACATCACCTTCCTATATTGTCAGACCGGAAGCAATCGAAACCACCTATTATCTCTGGCATTTCACCAAAGATCCCATATACTACGAGGCCGGAAAACATCTGTTCGAATCCATTGAAAAATACTGCCAGCTTGATAATGGCTATGCCGAGATCAAAGATGTGCGGACCATGGAAAAAAAGGACGAACTTGAAAGTTTTTTCTTTGCAGAAGTCATGAAGTACTGCTACCTGTTTTTCGCTCCCGACGAGGCGTTCAATCTCGACAAAGTTGTTCTGAATACAGAAGCCCAGCCATTCCTGAAAAGCAAACAGTAGCCTGCCCGGTGAACTTACATGATGATCAGCTTCACAATTTTTTTAAAGCCGCCTCCGTAAAAGAGCTTCATGATATAAACTCCTTTGGGGAACATTGAATAATCAACGGTATAAAGGTCAGACCCCTTTAAATCGGTCAGCGAAATCATCTGTCCAGGCAGTGAGTACAACTCCATTCTTAAAGAATAGATTTCGGGTAACCTGATGAAAAATATCCCTGTACCAGGGTTGGGATAAACAACAGCATCCTTCCACTTACAGTCTTCCGGTCCCCTCCCGGTAATAACAATGGTATCGGACCCTGAACAATGATCCGGGCCAGTGACCTGAACGTAAAACCGGTTCGCGCCTTTGAGCAACTGTTCGCCGTTCACAGTCCTTAACTGCCTGAACGAATGATCGTCCCATAAATAAGTAACCGGGAAGGTATATGATCCTGCGTCGAGGGTCAGTACGGTGCTGCATCCGATGACAGTATCGTTTCCAAGGTTTACTGCGGGTGAGGGATTGATCACAAGGTTAATGCTGTCGGTATGCACACAGCCTTTTGCAGTAGTCAGCCTGAGCCAGTAAAGTCCTGATTGCACAGGCCTGATAAAACTTTCGGCCGATCCTGTTGACCATTGGTACCCGGCACCTTGTTGAGGAGGGGCAGGCGACAAGATGAAACCTGAATTACTGCAAACCACAGTATCACTGCCAAGGCTGAAATCCGCTGACGGATAGAGCATAATCCTGACTGTATCGGCTGCCTCACACCCAAACTGGTTAGTGACCCTCACCCAGTATGTGCCGGTTCCTCCAGGGAGAAGGTGATCTGCAGTTGTTCCGTCATTCCACAGAAACTCACTGCCGGAATTCGATGCTGAGAGCAGGTAACCCGGGCAAACCGTGGTATCTGGTCCCAGTGAGACTATGGGCGAAGGGTTAATACTGACCATATGTACCGTAGTATCCGTTATCCCCTTGTACCAGGCAACCGACATGGCCTGATAATCTCCGGTTGCAGCGTACTTATGAAGAGGTTGAGTTAGTTTGCTGTTCAAACCGTCCCCGAAATACCATGATACGGAGTCCATTCCCGGAACATAGAACAGTTTGAACAACACGCTGTCAGCAAGACAGGCCGGATGAAATGTGAAATCGGTGGGTTTATAAAAATATTCCCTGAGAAAAACCGGTGTACGTCGATCCGATACATTGGCGCCGTTAAGATACATGCCGAATTCCTCTGCCCCGCAACTGTCACCGGGGATGTTTGGATGTTCAATAATTCCAATGTATAATGTCCCTCCTACCGAACCCGCTCCCTTGGTGAAATAAATCCTGTGATCAGGCCCAAGCTCCAATTGTACGATATCGGTAAGTGTTGTATTCAGTACATCTTTTGCCGATTCAGCTATATCATCCCCTGTCGGAAGTGTAATATCGAATTGGTAAAGGCTTCCATAGCTGTAATTCATCGCCAGGTAGATTTTCCTGCAGTCAGGCGAATACTCCATTCCGTCGCATAAATCCCATGGAGGCACTGGCGGACTAAACGACCGGCAATTGGACATTGCTCCTGTTGTGTTGTTAAAATCGAACAGGTTGACACCCCGGTAATCATCTTCATTCATGCTGATGGCTATGGTTTTCGAATCGGGCGAGACCTTAAGCTGCCCGTAATCTTCATCCATGATCCTGCCGATGGTGTTGACCAATGGATTTGATGGAACTCCCGCAGGAGTGATTTTATAGGTATAGTAGTTGTTTGAACGGTACCCCTGGACAATGATCCAGATATCCCTGTGGTTGCTGTGATAAACTGCTGCTATTTTATTCCATACCCTGTCAAGCAGTTTGACCTGTTTCTGAGTAACCTTTCCATGCCCCCCGTTCAGCGACATGTCGACAATGCAATAATAAAATCCATGCCAGCTGAAGCCGTTATAAGGGTCAACTGTGAATATATAATATTGTGTGCGGCTTCCGGGTACTGGAACAATTACAGACTCCTGCAGATATGTATGGTAACCCGTTGGAAGAAGGCTGTCGCCATTGCTGATAAGCTGGTAATCCTTGCCCCATATACTGAAACTGTTGGTGTACATGATCAGGTTCCCCAGAGAATCACTGATTGAGGTAAAACCCATGGACATTGTATTCGTGACATTGTTTGGGATAAATGTAACTTGAGGTGTATTGAAATCAAGCTGAAAATGTTCAAACATCCAGTTATTCGCCTCCTTTTGCGCAGGTAGGAGAAACGGGATACACACCAACAGAATGAAAATTATTTTCCTATAGAAGGCCATGACTTTAAACAGCTGATTCACAGAGTCTACTCGTCGTATTCCTTTCGGGAGCATCGATTTAATCAATAAACAATATAACAAATTTAAAATATTTTTAGGTTGTATTATTTTTTGTTTTATCTTTGACCGACCGTTCAGTCATAAAAAAAAGGAAGGGAATATTCCCGCCCCTGAAATAAAGGACGGCAAATCAGCAATCATGTGCCCGAGAACAAGCAAGCAGTTTGAGGAGATCCGAATCAACAAGCGCAGGCAGATCATTGACGCCGCCATCGAATGTTTTGCCACAACAGGTTATCATGCCGTGTCGATCAGCGACTTGGCAAAGCATGCGGGGATTTCGAAAGGTCTGATGTATAACTATTTCCCGAGCAAGGACGATTTGCTCAGGACAATTTTCAGGGAGGTGATGGACGAAATGATGAAACTGATCGGTACCGACGGGCATGGGATCACCAGATGGGAAGAGCTCACCAAATATTTCAGAAGTTTCATAAGTGATTTGAAATCCAACCTGATCATGTGGAAGATGTATATGTCAATCTTCAGCCAGCCTGCCGTACAGCAGATCCTGGCCGAAGAGATCATTTTAGCTTCCAAAGAACCCATGGAGATGCTTGAAAGATTTTTCAGGAACCAGGGATATAAAAACCCGGCAGTTGAAGTGGCATTCCTAAGCACATTGATGAGCGGGATCACCTGGGAATATATTGCTGACCCTGAGAACTACCCGCTTGAAAATATAAAAGAACGAATCATCAGCATATATTCAACACCTCATCCACCTACAAAAAAATGAAGAAAGCAATTCTTGCAATAATGATGTTTGCGGCCATGCATAATGCGAATGCCCAGGGCCTGAGTGCAAAGGAGATCGTGCAGAAAGCCGATGACAAGAACCGCGGTCTTACCAGCCAGGGGACCATGACAATGACGGTTGTAAGGCCCGACTGGAGCCGGACAATCACAATGAAAAGCTGGTCGAGGGGCAAGGATTATTCGCTGGTGCTGATCACCGCCCCGGCCAAGGACAAAGGCCAGGTTTTCCTGAAAATAAAGACCGAGATGTGGAACTGGGTTCCATCAATAGACAAGACCATCAAGATCCCTCCGTCGATGATGCTGCAGTCGTGGATGGGTTCTGACTTTACCAACGACGACCTGGTGAAGCAGTCGTCAATCGTGGTTGATTACACGCATAAGCTATTGGGAAAAGAGAAAGTGAGGGAAATGGAATGTTATAAAATAGAGATGATCCCCTTGCCAGATGCCCCGGTGGTCTGGGGCAGGGTGGTCATGTGGATCACAGTAAACGGATTTGACCAGTGGATGACAGAGTATTACGACGAAGACAACAAGCTCGTGAACGTGGGAAATTCTTATGACATAAAGCATATGGGCGACCGTGACATCCCCACCCGGATTGAGCTTGAACCCAGGAACAAGAAGGGACAGAAGACCGTGATGAAAATCGATGAGATGAAATTCAATACTGGCATTGACGAAAGTTTCTTTTCACAGCAGAACATGAAAAAAATAAAATAATATGGGTGATCTCAGGCTGGCATGGCGTAACATCTGGAGGAACAAGCGCAGGACGCTGCTGACCGCAGCTTCTATTTTCCTGGCGGTTTTCCTGGCGCTTCTCGTGCGCTCCCTTCAGACGGGAATGTTCGATAACCTGATAAAGATTTCGATTGAATCCTATACCGGGCATATCCAGGTGCATAAAAAGGGATACTGGGATGATAAAACCATAGATAATTCCATGGTCTGCAGTGACTCCCTGGTCCGTGCTGTAAGCAGTCTCAAGAATGTTAAAACGACAGTACCCAGGCTGGAATATTTTGCCCTTGCCTCTTCGGGCATGCAAACCAAGGGGGTAATGGTGATCGGGACAGAACCAATGAAAGAAGATTCTCTTACCCGCTTAGCTTCGAAAATGGTGAGAGGCGGATACCTGGACAGGGCAGGCCGGGGTGTGGTCGTGGCCCAGGGCCTTGCAGGATTTCTTGGTCTTCATACCGGCGACACCCTGATCCTGGTCGGACAGGGGTTTCACGGGGTGAGCGCTGCAGGTAAATTCCCTGTTAGAGGGATCATCCACCTCCCTTCTCCCCCGCTCGACAACCAGGTGGTTTATATGAACCTCCCCACGGCCCAGGAATTCTTCGGAGCCGATAACCGGATCACATCCTTATCGATCAGCCTGAAAAACCCCGACGAAATCGGCATGACAATGGGCAAACTGAAATCGGAAATCAACCTTGAAAAACTTGAAGTGATGCCATGGGATGAGCTGATAGTCGAGGTCATGCAGCAGCTGAAGGTAAAAACCGCCAGCGGGCTGATCATTATCTCCATCTTATATATGATTGTGGGCTTCGGGATTTTTGGTACGGTGATCATGATGACGAATGAAAGGACGAAGGAATTCGGGGTGATGGTTTCGGTAGGTATGCAGAAAACGCGCCTGGCGAAGATCCTGGTTATGGAGATGGTCTTTATCGGGCTTACAGGGGCTTTGAGCGGTGTTGCAGCTGCTCTTCCCATCATGGCCTGGTACAACCTTCACCCGATCAGGCTGTGGGGGGCCATGGCACAGACCTATATTGCCTATGGAATTGAACCTGTGATGCCGCTTGCACTTAAATGGAGCTCCATCGCTTCAAATGTCACAGCTATATTGATCATAGTAATGTTTACCTGCATTTTTCCTGTTCGCCGGGCATTCAGGCTCAAAGTGGTTGAAGCCCTGCATAAATAATTGAAGTATGATATTCAGGATAGCGTTTAAAAATATCTGGAGGAACAAGGCAAGAAGCCTGATTGTGATCACTTCGATAACACTGGGATTGACCGGCGGACTTATAGTTGTTGCCGTTATGACTGGCCTGGTGGATCAGAAAGTGAGGGCGGTCATCAACACCGAGGTCTCGCATATTCAGATCCATGACACCTCCTATTTGAAAAATTACGAACCCCGCTTCGTGATCACAGAACCCCTGAAGCTCATGCAAAGCATTTCATTGATGCCGGGTGTAAGGTCATTATCTGCAAGAACTCATCTCACCGGTATGGCTGCTTCATCCAATTCGGCTTCCGGAGTTCAGATCCTCGGAATAGATCCTATAAGAGAAAAAACGGTAACCAACCTCTATGCTTCCATTCCCGATAGCAGCGGCGGATGGTTTAACGGTACCAGGAAAAACCAGGTAGTGATCGGGCATAAGCTGGCCGAGAAATTAAAAGTCAGGCTGAAATCAAAGATCGTGCTGAGGTTCCAGGGAACCGACGGGAACCTGAACGAAGCAGCTTTCAGCATTACCGGGATATTTGGAACATCCAATACGGCTTTCGACGAAACTTCTGTATTTGTAAAGAAAAGCGACCTGGATGCAATTACCGGCGGCGACAGCGGCATACACGAGATAGCCATCATGCTGAACGATATAGGGAATATCCCGGCCGTTCAGTCACGGCTTCAAGGCAGCCTGCCAGGCGCGAAAGTTCAGAACTGGATAGAGATAAAGCCTGAAATGGGAGTGCTCACGTCGGCGATAGCGGTCGAGGTGTATATCATCCTTGGCATCATCCTTTTTGCCCTTGCTTTCGGCATCGTTAATACCATGCTGATGATAGTGTTCGAACGCACCCGTGAGCTCGGAATGCTTATGGCTGTAGGGATGAGCAAAGCAAGGGTGTTTGGCATGATCATGCTCGAGACGGTCTTTCTCACACTTATAGGGGGGATTGTCGGGATGGCACTAGGGGCAGGGCTTATCGCTTACCTGCATTTACACGGGATAGACCTTTCGTCCGTATCAAAAGGGCTGCAGGCATACGGGGTGGATACGAAGATATATCCCTTTATAACCAAGACATATTATCTGAATCTTACAATAATGATACTTTCAACAGGTATTCTTGCGGCCATTATGCCGGCCCGGAAGGCTCTCAGGCTGAAACCGGTGGAGGCCATAAGGATTGAATAGGTAGCGAGGTAGCGAGAAGCGAGGTAGCGAAAAGTAAGGTAGCGAGAAGCGAGGTAGCGAAAAATGAAGTAGCGAGAAGCGAGAAGCGAGGTAGCGAAATAATGACTAATAATAACATTATGAATATAATAGAGATCATGAACCTGAGCAAGGTATACGACGAAAAGACGGTACCGGTTTACGCGCTGAACGATGTGGACCTGGCATTCAAGGAAGGTGAATTCACCTGCATAGTAGGGCCGTCGGGATCGGGAAAAACCACCATGCTGAACATGCTCGGCGGGCTTGACAGCCCAAGTGCGGGCGGGATACGGATAGGAGATACGGATATCACAAGCCTTAAATCCAGGCAGCTGATCGATTTCAGGCTGAGGAACATTGGCTTCGTGTTCCAGTCGTTCAACCTCATCCCCGTGCTTACTGCCAAAGAGAATGTTGAGTTCATCATGCAGATGCAGGGAATCAAAAAAGACCAGAGGGATAAACGTACCATGGAACTTTTGCAGTCGGTGGGGCTGGCCGACAAGGTCAATACCAGGCCGGGAAAGCTTTCGGGCGGGCAGCAGCAGAGGGTTGCCGTTGCGAGGGCCCTCGCCTCCAAGCCCAGGTTCATACTCGCTGACGAACCTACGGCCAATCTGGATTCCAAATCAGCAGAAAACCTCCTCGAGATCATGGAAAAACTGAACCGTGAAGAAAATATAACTTTCATCTTTTCAACCCATGATGCCAGGGTGGTGGCTAAAGCCAGGAGGGTTGTGACCCTTGAAGACGGCCGTATCGTAAGTGATATTTCAAAAAACTGAGATTTGTAATGAGGGAGCATCTCTTAACGCATGTTTATACAGGTCTGCTTCTGTTTGTGATAATGGCAGCTTACCCCATGGTATTGAATGCGCAGGATACCGCCTTTGTAAAGAAAGAAAGGTCCTGGTCGTTCAACGGATATGTGAAGGACATGCAAACCGTGATCATCCATAAGATCGATGAGCCCTGGATTACCGACAACCTCATCCACAACCGTAATAATTTCAAATGGAATATTTCGAAGAGTTTTACCTTCTGCCTTGAAGAGAGAAACCGCTTCTATTGGGGCGACATCATGGCCATAAGCCCGCAGTATGCCGACTTTATTGCCTATGACAACGGACTCGTGAACATGTCGTGGAACATCGTTTCGGGCAAATCCTATGTCTTCAACATCGCGATTGACAGGGTCTGGCTGGATTACACCCGCGAAAAATTCCAGGTCACGCTTGGACGCCAGAGGATCAACTGGAGCCAGACCTTTGTATGGAACCCCAATGACATCTTCAATACCTATTCATATTTTGATTTCGATTACGAGGAAAAGCCCGGGAGCGATGCAGTAAGGTTCCAGTATTTCACAAGCCCCTCATCGAAAGCTGAAATTGCGGTGAAAGCCGACAGGGACCGGAAGATTACTGCTGCAGGGCTGTACCGCTTCAATCACTGGAAGTATGATTTCCAGGGAATTGCAGGGGTTTACACCCAGAGCGATCTCGTTCTCGGACTCGGATGGGCAGGCCAGATCGCCAAGGGCGGCTTTAAAGGCGAAATGAGCTTCTTTCATCCTTTGAAAAATTTCTTCGACACCACCAGCATATTCCTTTCATCAATTGAGTATGATTACACCTTCAGGAATTCAATTTATATACAGTTTGAGGGGTTTTACAATTCAAATAACAGCAATTCGGCGAATGTGCTGATCAACCAGTTCAACCCGGGGCTGCTGAATGCAAAGAATCCCTTCCTGAACGGGTTTTCAATTTTCGGGAATATCTCCTACCCTGTCACACCCCTTATTAGTATCGCACTGGCCGGCATTTACACCCCTTCAAACTGCATGTACTTCATCCTTCCATCTTTCACTTTCTCTTTGATGAACAATCTTGACCTGTCGCTGATCGCCCAGTCTTTCCAGTCGTATGATCCTGCGCTTTACGGATCCTGCCAGACATCTGTTTTCATCAGGCTGAAAGGGTCATTCTGAAATCTTCATATTAACCGCCAATACCCGGTGAAAAATTCTTCAATCCCGGCAATACCGGGCTTTAAAAAAAATTATTTTGATCTGGCATTTAAAAAGAATATATTTGTAGTAGCATTCTTTCATCCGCGGTTATATTCACAGAGGTATAACAAGTAAGTTTTACGGTTATGAACCCGAAATTTCGCTACGGCCCGGCCTTTCAGAGACTGATAATTATTGCAGCATTCCTTGCACTTATTATTTCATGCAGTAAAAACAAGGATTCCGCCCCATCCTCAACATCCCAACCGACAGGCTTGTATTCGGTAACGGGCACAATAGCAAACATTGAAGCAGGGGCATCCGGAGTTTCTGTAACCCTGAGTAATTCAACTAATAATTACGTTGGACAGGCATCATCTTCAGGCGCATACAGCGTTGAAAATGTTCAACCGGGTGATTATACCTTGAAGATCGTCCAGGAAAAATCAAACGGACATGTTGAAAGAAATGTTAAAGCCGCTATTTCCTCGGTCAACCTGGTTTTAAACCTGGTATTGCCTGATCCTGTAAAGTTATCAAGCCCTACTCATACGAACCACGCCATCACCTTGTCCTGGACCATGTCAAAGGATAACGGGTTCAGGGAGTACAGGCTTTACAGGCTTTACGATCCTGGATTGGATGAAACAACCGGAACATTGATGGGCGTATTTACAAAACCTGCCGACACCACTGTAATTGACTCATTTGAGCAGATGAACAATGGAGGTCTTTCACCTAATACCACCTATTATTACAGGGTCATGGTGATGGATGAATTTGGGAAAATAGCCGGCAGTAACGTGCTTGCGGTGACTACGGATAAGTATCCTCCCGTGAAGGAAATGTATACCCTCGAACCGGTGTTAAACTTTCCAGGTGACGGGAACCTGGGATCTGTTCGTGGGGTTACCTTTGACGGTAATTATCTATGGATTGAATACTGGAACAGGAGTAGTCCGAATTATTACGATACGGCTGTTATTACCTTGGTCCAGTATGATTATAAAAGCAATACCTCCCTTAAGAGCTATGTTTATAAAGGTGTTTACCCTTTTGAAGAAGGCCTTGAATTCGGAGGGAATTACCTGTGGATGCAGATTCTAAAACCCGACCAAATACATATGCTCTATAAAATCGATCCGGCAAACGGCAGGGTGGTCAACAGTTTCACTACTGATGACGGGGTAAGGGACCTTTCTTTTTACAATGATGTTATTTATCTGAATTATTACTATAATAAAATAGAATTGATCAACCCTGATAATGGAGCGCTGATAGAAACGATAACTCATAACATTTACAATGACAACACCAGTTTTGGGATCGCTGTCAGGGAAGGTGAGATATGGTTGTCAAGATCACCTTCACCGGCGGGATTTTTTGATATTATTAACGCTAAAGGCGTTCAGACCGGGTATGTTATCTGCGCGAATTCATTTGTAAAGATCTGTTTTATGAACAACCAGCTTGTAACAAACGACTATAACAGGATATATATTTACAATATCATAGGATACAAATAGCCTTCCATTATCAATGGGTTTCATGAAATCTTTATACCTCATTGCTGCTTTCCTGTTTATTTTCAACTTTTGTAATGGAAAGGAAAAACCTGACACTCTGCTACGGGTATACCCTTATAACAGTGTTTATGCAGAATTATTAGGACAAACGGTATTGGGAATTTCCTTCAATTATGAACGTGTTCTGCTTCACAGGAAATTCTATTACCTGACGGCTAAAGTTGGATTTGGAGCAGGGTTTGTTATCCCGAAAGCAAGCATGATCGCATTCCCCATTATTGTAAATAATATATTCCAGGTTTACAAAGGCCTTGGGCTGGAGATCGGCACGGGTATTGACTGGATGATTGTCGATCCCGAGGGAGGAGAAGCAAATGAATCAGGATTCTGGGCTAACGGCAATGCTCCACTGGCTGCAGGGATAGCCGGGATAAGGTACCAGGCAAAAAAAGGATTCCTGTTCAAGTTCGACCTCACCCCTTTCACCGATTTCCATGAGTTTTACTGTTTCTTCGGATTCAGTTTCGGTTACAGTTTTCCATGGAAAAACAAGAAATAGATCATTTTAAAGAACCTTAGAAATAACAGAAAAAATGAAGATAAGGCCAATAATCACAGGCACAACGGGGATGGTCGGCAAAGGTGTTCTGCTGGAATGCCTTGAAAGCGAAGAAGTTGATTCGGTTCTTGTGGTCAACCGGAAACCTCTCGGTTTGACCCATCCTAAACTGAAGGAAGTGATCCACGGGGATTTTTTTAACCTGGATCTCGTAAAAGCCGAAATGAAAGGCTACGACTGTTGTTTTTTCTGTCTTGGTGTGTCATCCGCGGGTATGAAAGAACAGGAATATTACCGCCTGACCCACGACCTTACACTAAGCTTCGCGAGAACATTTATTGAGCAGAATCCCGGCTCGGTTTTCACTTATGTTTCGGGTGCAGGAACCGATTCCACCGAAAAAGGAAGAACCATGTGGGCCAGGGTGAAAGGAAAGACAGAAAATGAGCTTCTGTCCATGCCGTTCAAAGCAGCTTATATGTTCAGGCCGGGTTTTATAGAACCCATGAGAGGCATTAAATCAAGTACAAAACTTTACAATGCCCTTTATGTTGTACTGAGGCCATTCTTCCCTTTGTTCCGTTTGATGCCGAAAATCGCCACGGATACGATAAGGGTGGGAAAAGCCATTATCCGCGTTGCAGTTGGAGGATATGACAAAAAACACCTGGAATGCCAGGATATCAACAATATTGCAAAATTAACCTTATGAATAAAAAGTACTTCTTCGGATTACTGGGACTTGCAGTCCTGGCAGTAGTGATTCTTAGCGGTTGCGCCCATCGTGAGATCGTGACGCAATGTCTGCAGGGCCATACTTATGGCTTCTGGGGAGGGTTATGGCACGGATTGATTTCCCCTTTCGACCTGGTGGGTATGCTTATCTATAATGATGTGACTGTTTTCGCCCAGAACAATAACGGCGCCTGGTATGCTTTTGGCTTTATCCTCGGCAGCGGAGGCTGGGGTATGCTGGGAGGAAACAGGCTGGGAAGACGGTAGGTTCGCGAACCGGCTATTCCTATGAAAACCCTCGACCAGTCCAAACTGGAACAGATCATTGAACATCATCTGGTTCCATTATCAGATTTTATTTATGGTTTTGCCGACCTGAGAGGATTGCTTCATGAGGAGTTCATCAATTTCCCCTCTGGCATTTCAATTGGGAAAAGGCTTGATGACAGGATACTGGATTCAATTGAGAACGGACCGACTCAGGAATACTATGAGCATTACCGTGAAATGAACCATAACCTTCAGCAGATCACTTCCCACCTGTGTGAAGACCTCAGAAATCACGGGATCCCCTGTATTGATGTCTCCCCTACTGTTGTGATGAACAGCGAGGATTTCAGACCTTATGCAAAAGACCTCAGATATAAATTTTCGCATAAGATGACCGGGACCAGGGCCGGGCTTGGATGGATAGGAAAAACCGACCTGTTCATCTCAAAAGCATTCGGCCCCCGCCTCAGGCTTACCAGTATTCTTCTCGAAGATCTTTTACAGAATACAGGTATTCCCATTGTTAAAAGCAGATGCGGCAACTGTGAAGTCTGCGTGTTGAAATGCCCGGCATCTGCGGCAAACGGACTTTCCTGGGACATACATACCGATCGCGACGTTTTCTTTGATGCACAGAAATGCCGAGAACAATGCGGAAAGTTCGGGATGGACTTGTTTCAGAAAGAAACCAGGATTTGTGGTATCTGTGTTTCGGTATGCCCGCTGGGAACAGCCGGGGGAAAAGAACGAAAAGGAAATTTTAATCATAGTGCCTCGCCGGACAAATGAATCCCACAAAAAAACGTATAACACCCTTTGCTTGTTTATTGTTAATTTGCCTTTTATTTACAGGGTCAGGATCCACTGCCCAGGATACTTCAACGGTCATCTCACCAAACCAGTTCGTGAAGTACCGGCTCGGATATATTGTGACTGTAAATAAGGACACCATCCCGGGCCTGATTTGCCATGACCAGATGGACGTTGTCCGTTACATCAAAGCATCTTCCAACCTGGAAGTAAACCCATTCAGACAGCAATCGGAGGTCGCTTATAGTTTTCCAAATAAACCTGTAAGAGCTTTCGTCAGGAACGGCATGCTGTACGAGGCACAAGCAGTGCCACCCGACAGTAACTTCCTGTTCCTGGCTGTTCTTGTGCGAGGGACTATGACGCTTTATGCACTTATCGGGAACTATTGCGATAACGGATTTGAAAGAACCATAAGAGAGGCAGGAGGATTGTCACGACTCAGTTATTCCACGAATTATAACGATGAATATTACCTCGTCAGGGAATATTATATCGGAAAGAAACCCTTACAGGCTCTTGTCCGCCTTCCCCATGAGGAATATAAGTTCAACAAGGTATTTGTACCCCTTGTGAGGGATAATAAAAAGTTCCTCCGGGAATCGGAACCTGTTACCTATGACATTTATCATCTCAGAACCCTTGTCGAATTATACAACAGCACATCTCAGTCTGAACTTAAGTGATGATTTTCCAGACCGGAAAATGTATATCTTTACTTTATAAAATATAACCCGACCTGACATGAAAAAATCTGCAATTTTATTTTGTATCCTTCTCTCCCTCGGAGCATCCCTGCCCGGATTGGTCAAAGCAGGAGGAGGTAAATTCGAAGGCATCATTTATTACAGCATCTCATTCCCTAACAGCAATATCCCGGAAGAAAAGCTTGCCATGATGCCTAAGTCATCCACTCTGTATGTTAAAGGGACATCAACCCGTAATGAAACCATGACTCCGGTAGGGAACGTGGTCTCGGTCACGAATTATGACAAAAAGTTCACTGTAACCCTGCTGGATATGATGGGCAAAAAAATGGCCATTAAAAAAAACCTGGAAGATATAAACAAGGAACTCGGCAGCCAGCCAAAACCAGTGATCAAACCTACGGGTGAAACCAAAGAAATCGCAGGCTATAAATGTAAAAAAGACATTATCACGGTAAGCCAGAACGGAAGCAAGGTTGATTACGAGATCTGGTACACCAGTGAATTAGGGGGTAAAGAAACCAATTTCGGGAACCCGCTGTACCAGGACATTGACGGGATGCTTATGGAATTCTCTTTGCAGGAAAGGTCTGTCACCATGAAGTACACCGTTACCAAAGTCGAAGCCAAAACCCTCGCCGATACTTATTTTGAGATACCCTCCGATTACCAGCTTACCACCGAAGCGGAACTGAAATCCATGTTCGGTGGTGGAGGGAACTAATCAAGCTGTAAACAAATCAAAAATATGCTGAATCTGAGGCATATTATTCCTTGTTTCCTGATCTTTTGTTCCCTGACGACCGTTTCCCAGCAGGTTTACAAGGGAACAATATATGATGTAAAAACCGCCGAACATATACCCTATGCAACTATAAGGCTGGTTGGCAAAGAGGGAGGGATGGTCGCCAACGAGGATGGAAGATACTACCTTCCATCCAATATTTTCCTGAAAACAGATACCGTGGTGGTTTCCTGTGTTGGCTATAAAACCAGGAAAATCCCGCTGCGTGTATTGAAGGATTCAGCCAACATAGGTCTTTCCCCTGTAATCTACGACCTGAAGGAAGTCAACGTTTTAGCCAAAGGGCAGGCCGACTACCTGTATCACCTGTTTTATGATGCCTGCCAGAAATACCGCAAAACTGATGACAAAGTTTTCACCAAGGCGTATTTCTCATTCATGAGCGAATGTAATAAAGAGCCACTTGAGATCATTGAGTCATATTGCAATGCGTCGCTTTCCACGGCAGACGGGATAAGCATGCTGAACCCGAAGAACGGGAGGATCGGGCTAACCCTTAGAAATTTCTGGAGTCTCAATACTACAGACATCATCAGGCACCTTCTGCCATTCACTCCCGGGGGGCATTATACCGTGCCGCAATCGGCAGGCAACCTCAGCTATCATCATCTTAAACAACTCTACAACATATTCCTTGTGAAACATTCTTCGGATGGAAAGATAAATCATTTCATTCTAAGGATGATTCCAAAGTCCGACAGCATCAGCCTGTTTGAAAGCATCGTCTACCTGAATGAGAATGATTACACCATCGACAGGATTGATTATACCATCAATAATGTGGATTTCTACTACCTCCGGGCCCAGGTTCATGGCGACAGGGTCGATTCGGCAAACATCGCCTGGTCGGTAACGTTTGACAATTCCGACAAAGAACATCCGCTAACATCAAGAATTTCACTGGATTACTCGTTACAATACGTTGAAAAGGCTAACAGCAGAATCACCATGCTTTCGGCTAATGCAGAGCTGATCTTTTATGATTTCAACAAACCCTACCTGAACACCCTGGGATACCTTGGAGATCAGCCCAACGACTATCAGAGGATCATGAGTATTCCTTTTGATTCGGTTTTCTGGATTTATCCCGGTGTTACCCCCGAAAGTAAAAAGCAGGCTGAATTTAAAAGTTTTTTCCGCGCCAACGGCGTGCTTCTTAATTACAGCCCGGGGCTGAACAAATTTGTGCGCTCGGCTTACATCCCCTGGACCTCCGGGCGCAACCTTGAACTCTATGAGATAGGAGGACCTCCTGTTGGTTCCAAGACTGTTTATATCCCTACGATAGCCGGCCATACCGAACAACGCAAAAGTTCACAGATTGTTGGCATTATCCTGATAAATCCCGTTGAGATCAACGACAGCCTGCATATCAGCTCGGCGACCATGGTCAATGCCCGGTCTTCCACTTTCAACGAACGCCCATCGAACCGGGGTACTGCTTTTGTAAACCTGATCTTCGACATGTATGAACTGAAAAAACGTGAGATAGTCGAGCGTTTCCATATCATGAACTATGGATCCCATAATTCATGGAACGACTTCAAGGATAGGTATGAAAAGGAGATCGGAAACCTGCATGACAGCATCGAGCTCTTATACCGTGAAAGCTGGGACGGGACCAATGTTGAAATGATAAAGACCTGGTATGATCATATTTCACCGAAACTGGGAGTGCAAAGAACTGCGATGATCCAAAGGATGATAACCGAAGACCAGGAAAAGAATAAAAGGAAAAAGAAGAAAGCTGCAGCTCAGGATCAAACGACACCCGTGGAATGATCAAACACCCTTGCGGGCCGCAAGAGTTTCGGCCTGGATGATGGCGCTTAGCAGGGTCTCGGAGGTGAACGGCTTGCTTACATATCCATCCATCCCTGCTGCAAGGTACAACTCACGGTCGCCTTTCATGGCGTTTGCTGTCAGCGCTATCACCGGCACATGGTTGCCTGTTCCTGCTTCATATACCCTTATCGCTTTTGCCACCTCGTACCCGTCCATTACAGGCATCTGGATATCAAGGATGACAATGTTATAATTGCAGCTATAAAATTTCTCAAGGGCCAGCTGCCCGTTATCCACCAGATCAACCTCAAAACCTAAGCGCTTAAGCTGGAAGCTCACAATCTTCTGGTTGATCAGGTTGTCTTCCGCTACAAGTACCTTCATCCCGGTATAAAGTTTAACCTCAGTATTTTCAGTCTTTTCACCGGGAAGGATTTTGATCCCCGTAAGGTCAAACGGAAGATTGAACCAGAATGTCGAGCCTTTGCCCTGCACGCTCTCTACTCCGATCTCCCCGCTCAGCAGGTCGGTAAGCTTTTTACAGATCGAAAGCCCGAGGCCTGAGCCCACGATCAGTTTCGACTGATTTTGCTTCACTCTCGAAAACACCTTAAATAATGAATCTTTCGCCTCAGGTGGAATGCCGATCCCTGTGTCAATCACTTCGAACCTCAGCAAGGCATTATCGACGGTGCTCTTCAGCAGGTGAATATGGATCTCTATTCTCCCTTTATCTGTAAATTTTACCGCATTGCCGGCCAGGTTGATGATGATCTGCCTGAGCCTCTGGGAGTCTCCGATAAGATGTTTTGGGACATCCTCGCTGATAAAAACGGAAAAATCCAGTGATTTTTCCTTTGCTTTCAGGTTCATCATCTGGAATACATCCTCGAGAACACGATCGAGAATGAAAGGATGAAAATCAAGTTCCATTTTCCCGGCCTCAATGGCCGAAAAATCAAGAAGGTCATTTACCAGGACCAGCAGGTTTTCAGCTGAAGAGACAATGCCCTTTAACAAATCGGCCTGGCCCTCATCCAGGGGAGTGTTTTTAAGGATTTCCGAGAGGCCGAGGATCCCGTTCATGGGTGTTCGGAATTCATGGGAAATACTGGCGATGAATTCATTTTTCGCCATTGTGCCCGCTTCGGCAAGTTCCTTGGCCCGCTTTAATTCCGACTCATAATGCTTTCTTTCGGTTATATCCCATGATATACCTATAAGTCCTATGATCTTCCCTGCCGGATTCCTGATCGGGGCGAGATTAGTACTCACCCAACGGGCCCGTCCGTTGAATTCAATTTCTTCTTCAATATTGTAATCTTCCTTTCCTGAAGCGATGACATTATGCTCGGTTTCAAGGTAGGCTGTGCTTTTATAATTGGAAAAGATATCAACAAGGCTTCTTCCCGTAATCCTGTCAACCGGCAGACCTGTGAGTTCCGCATAGGATTGGTTTACCAGGATGTAATTAAGGTTTACATCCTTGAAATAAACATATGCCGGGATGGTGGTGAGAATCGTGGAAAGTTCTTCGGCCCTGATCTTAAGATTGTCCGACACTTTTTTCAGATCAGCCGAAGTGCGTGTGAGCAGTGAGGAGAGGATGTTCTTTTCCTTGCTGGAACGCTCATATTTAAAGTTAAGCTTTTCATAGTCTGAATTGACCCTGGTTAATTCTTCAAGTATCCTGTCCCTGCCTGAAAGAAATTCATCAGGTGTCCCCAGATTACGCAAGTCGTCAATGATCGATTGCAGGTTCTTCGGCATTTTACTTTTGCTTTATGGAGACCAGGGTAAAGGTCTGGTTATAAAAATCACATGAGGCTTTGTAATTATTTCCTATCTCTCCGTAGGTAAAGAAACCGATCAGTGGCTTTGACCATTTCTCCCATACTTCATCGATCTCTTCCGAAATCGTGGGCCCAAGGGCATTATGCCTGGCCATGCATGAGAACAGGATCAACAGGTCAGTCTTCGGATTGTCGTTATAAAACTCTCTGACCTCTTTACGAGTGGATTCTATGATCTCGAACCCCGGTGAACTTGAGAAAGTGACAACTGCCCCCTGAGGCACTGTGCCTGCGAAAATCAGTGCCTTTTTTTTACGGTCAACATTGAGTACCGCCCTGAGTACGAAACTCTCATCCTGTTTCCTTACCAGGAGAGGATATTCAATACCAATTTCCGGAAGGTCCTCATCCCTCACATTCAGGTACATTTTATATACATCAAGTGCAGGTTGGTTGTCTATCGTATACACTATATTTCCCTCGGCCCTGGTAACGATCTTGTCAGCGCCTATGCTGACCCATCCGCTGGTTGCTATGCCGTTGATCTCGTAAACAGAGGTATCGAGAGCCATTAGGATGGCACCCTGGGGATCAGGAGCAGAGTCAGAAAAAACGAAGGTCTCGTTAAAATGAGCGTCATCCCCGGCCAGGCCGCCATACATGGTTATATCATTCCCGGCAACGTCCTGAATGCCCCTCACAAGCTGTTCACCGTCGGTGCTAAGCCCGCTTGCTACTACTAAGATTGCTGGCTTTTTAAAGGTCTGGACAGCCCAGCGGGCAGCAGTTTTACCAAGGTTAAAAGAGTCAATACCTTTTCCACTGAACATTTTAAGGTCAAATGTCCCCTCTTCCAGGCTCAGCATGGAACAAACAAGTCCGCCTTCTGTTATTGACTTCCCTGCTTTGTCGTATAAAAATTCCCCACAGGAGCTGCTGCCAAAGATCTTTACCTCTTTATTTTTCAGGAAAGAACTGATCCCCGCGATATCCAGATCGACGGAAGCGAATATGACGGTAGCATTGGGTTTAAAGCCGTCCGAAATGTTCTCTTCCCATGCCTGTATGAATCCTTTAAGGGAATCGGAACTGAATGTTTTTACCTGCATATTGTTTTATTAAATCGGTTCAATCATGATCTTCCCCAAGAGGTAGGTAACTGCCCGGCCTGAGATTTCCGTTCTTTCGCCCATATCCCTGCAATAAAGCCATCCTTTCCGCTTTGAAAGCTGCATGGCCGTCATGTCGGTTTTATTGAGACGGGAGCTCCAGTATGGAGTAAGAGTAGTGTGTGCGGAGCCTGTCACCGGATCTTCAGGCACCCCGGCCTGTGGGGCAAAGAACCGTGAAACAAAATCAAGCTGTTCCCCTGCTGCCGTAGCGATAATTCCCCTTCCATTCAACTGCATGATGGCTTCAAATGAAGGGACAAGCTCCCTGATCTGCTTTTCGTTTTCAAAAATAAGCATCAGGTCGGTTTTTCCTTTCCATGCCTGCACCGGACTGAGGTTAAAGCACTTGAACATCTCTTCCGTGACCGGTACTTCAATAATAATATCGGTTGGAAAATTCAGGGTCAGCATTTCTCCTGTCCTTCTTACAAAAAGGTCTCCGCTCAACGATTTAAAGCATATTTCATGGCCTTCGAAACCTTCATGGTTGAACAATACATGAGCTGAGGCAAGAGTTGCATGTCCGCATAATTCAACTTCCACTGCAGGAGTAAACCAGCGGATATGCCATTGTCCATCAATAAAAAGGATAAAAGCCGTTTCGGCCAGGTTGTTTTCGAAAGCTATGTTCTGCATCAGCTTATCATCCGGCCAGGTATTCCTTAATATCACAACTCCTGCCGGGTTGCCGGTAAACAGTCCGTTTGAGAATGCATCAACTTTATAGATAATCATGGCTTATTGATTTTTTTCCTTTACCAGGGCGCCTTCCGAGTATTTATCAGTCCTTATGACCCCTCCGTTCTCATCGTAAAAAGTCCAGTTGCCATCCATATGTCCTGCTTTATAGCCGCCTGAAAATGACATTTTACCACTGGAATAATATCCCGTAAAAGGGCCTTCCTTTTCGTCATTTAAATATGCCCCTTTGAATTTGACCTTCCCGTCATCAAAATACTGTATCCATTCCCCTTCCTTTTTCCCGCTAAGGTAATGGATCACTTCGGTAATATTTCCGTTGGGATAAAATGTTTTAGAAACTCCGTTCCTTTTTCCTGCCAGATAATTCTCTTCTGATAGCAGCACCCCGTCAAGTTCGCTGTAATATCTCCAGATACTGTCCTTCTTCTCGAAACTGTATTTGCCCTCGGCTATCTTTCGGCCGTTTGTGGCAAAGGAAACGGTCCTTGCTGTTTTGCCTTCATCGCTCATTACCGAAACAGTCTTGATTTTTCCATCAGGAGAATAATACCGGAATTCTCCGGTCGGAATCCCATCCGTGAACTGACCCTCGTAAAGTTTATGACCATCCTTGTCAACCTTCTTCCACACACCCTGCCTGCGTCCCAAAGCATCGGTCCGGTTAATGCTATCCTGCGAAAAAACAAGAAAATTCATCCCAAGGATCATGAAAACCAGGAGCAGACGGTTCATATGGGAACATCTAAAAGATTACATTTGCAAATTAAACAATTTTTAGTGAATTCACTACCATCACGCGTATTTGAAACTGCTGTGAATGAACTGGCCAAATTGCCGGGCATTGGCAGAAAAACAGCCATGAGGATGGCTTTGCACCTCCTTAAATCAAGAAGGGAAGATGCCGAAGCATTCGGGATGGCCATCATCCGCATGCATAACGACATCCGCTACTGCGTTGAATGCGGGAATATCAGCGATGAAGAACTCTGCACGATTTGCAGCAGCCCTAAACGGGAAAAATCCCTGGTTTGCGTGGTGGAAGATATACGCGATGTGATCGCCATTGAAAACACAGGGCAGTTCAATGGTGTTTACCATGTTCTTGGCGGGATCATTTCACCAATGGAAGGCATAGGCCCAAACGACCTGCATATCGACGGGCTTGTAGAGAAGGTGGAATCCGGATCCGTAGCTGAGATCATTCTCGCCCTACCTACAACAATAGAAGGTGATACAACGAATTTCTATATCTATAAAAAACTTCATTCATCCTCAATACCCGTCACCACTATAGCCCGGGGGATCTCGGTGGGCGATGAGCTGGAACATACCGATGAGGTCACATTGGGACGGTCGATAGTTAACCGCACCCCATACGAGAACACGATCCAGAAAAAAAATCCTTAATATTTATTCCATGCTGAAAAGCTGGAGTTGGTTAACTTTTTCGGATGTACGATTCACTTCCATGTCATGATAGTTTTCAAGCAGCGGACGTATTGCCTTCTTGATAATTTTATTGGGCGTACTTTTCCTGGATTTGCAGAAATTCATCAGTGATTTTTTCTGACGGGCCGAGATCGTGATAGTGACCTGTTTGTACCGGGTAGCCTTTTTCTTTTTTTTCTTATTCATCTCCCTTGATGATATCATCAACGTCGTGAAGGATCTTCTTTGCAAGGATGTCAGCCTTTTCCTGCATATCACTTTCGGCATAAATCCTGATGATCGGCTCGGTGTTTGATTTTCTCAGGTGGACCCATTCTCCGTCAAACTGAATCTTAACCCCGTCGATGGTGGTAACAGGGTGGTTGCTATATTTCCTGGCCAGTTTCTTAAGGATATTGTCTATATCCATGTCGGCAGTGAGGCTGACCTTGTTTTTCGAGATGAAGTAGCTGGGGTATTTATCCCTGAGGTTGGAGCAGTTTTTAGCTGAACGCGCCATATAGGAAAGGAACAGGGCAATTCCGACCAGGGCATCCCGGCCGTAATGCAATACAGGGTAGATTACCCCGCCGTTTCCTTCACCTCCGATAACAGCATGGTGTTTCTTCATGGATTCCACCACATTGACCTCCCCTACGGCCGAGGCAAAATATTTTCCTCCATGACTTTCGGTGATGACCTGCAAAGCCTGGGTTGATGACAGGTTTGAAACGGTATTCCCCTTTTCATATCCCAGCACGTAATCTGCAATTGCCACAAGGGTATATTCCTCGCCAAAGGGTTCTCCAAGCTGGTTCACAAAAGCCAGGCGGTCCACATCGGGATCAACCACAAACCCAACATCGGCTTTATTCTTTACAACAACCTCACAGATATCGTTGATGTTTTCGGGGAGAGGTTCAGGATTATGGGGAAAGTCACCGTTAGGATCGCAGTAAAGGGGAATGATTTTGTTTACACCCAGGGCTTTCAGCAAAGGAGGCACAGCAATACCCCCCGTGCTGTTCACGGCATCAATCACAACAGTAAACCTGGCGTTACGTATTGCTTCAACATCAACAAGCGGGAGCTCAAGAATCTTCTCAATATGTTTCTCTACGCAGGAATCATCGGTGGTATGGATTCCAAGGTTCTGAACCTCAACGAATTTCTGATCCTTCTTCTGTGCAAGCTCCAGTATTCTCTCTCCATCGGCAGCCGAAAGGAATTCACCTTTGGAATTCAGGAGCTTCAAAGCGTTCCATTGTTTCGGGTTATGGCTTGCTGTAATGATAATCCCTCCATCGGCATTATGGAAGCCGACTGCAAGTTCTACTGTAGGGGTGGTCGTAAGCCCGATATCAATTACATCAATTCCGCAACTCATCAGGGTGCCGCACACCAGGTAATTTACCATTTCTCCCGATATCCTGGCGTCACGTCCCACGATGAGCAGCGGGTTCTCTTTACCGGTATCTTCCTTGATCCATTGGGCAAATGCGGCGGTAAATTTAAGAACATCGGAAGGTGTTAAACCCAGCCCTTCCTTACCTCCTATTGTCCCTCGTATTCCACTGATTGAAGTGATTAGCGGCATGTTTTTTTTAAACAAATGTAACGTTTTTTTTATGTTCTCAAAAGGTTTGTTGAAAAAAACAGGGAACATCTCTGCCCTATAGGGGTTCGCATGCCTAAATTTATTACCTTTGCAGTGTTTATTATTTTTACGCTTTTGCAGGTTAACTAAATGGAAGATCCTTTTGAATCCCAGTTCGATCCTGAACTGATTGCCCTGGTAAGGCATTACGAGGATATGATCAACCATAAAGAGCATCATTTCTTCGACGTGTTTGAATATGAAGAGATTATTGATTATTATTTATACCTCAATGATCTTCCCTCGGCTCTGCAATGCCTGAAAAAAGCCCTTCGCCAGCACCAGAACAACCCCCTTATCCAGCTTAAGCAGGTACAGTATTACATTCATACCAAGAAAGATCACGAAGCCATCAACCTGCTTGACGAGCTTGACAAATGCGACATGACCGATTCTGATTTCCAGATTCAGAAAGGGAATCTCTACAGCCAGCTGGAGCGCTCCGAAAAAGCCATTCAGTCGTTCAAACAGGCGCTGGAAGGCGGTGAGGAACAGGACGATATATACGTAAGCCTGGCCTTTGAATATGAGAACCTGGGGAAGTACAACCAGGCGATAAAATATCTCACCGAGGCTATCAGCATAAATCCTGAAAATGAAGCTGCCTTGTTCGAGATCTCCTTTTGTTTCGAGATTACCAGGCAGTCCGAAAAATGCATTGAATATTTCAGGGTCTTTCTCGACGACCATCCCTATTCCAAAGTTGCCTGGTTTAACCTGGGCGTGGCATATGGGAATATGGAAGAGTTTGACAAATCTGTCGAAGCCTATGATTTCGCCATAGCTATTGACGAAACTTTTTCTTCGGCTTATTTCAATAAAGCCAATTGCTTTGCCAATGCCGGTTTATACGAAAAGGCCATACAGACATACCTGGAAACCCTGTTTTATGAAGACCCGGAACCGCTTACATATTATTACATAGGCGAGTGTTACGAGAAGATCTGCAAGTTTGATTATGCCATCGACTATTATAAAAAGGCCATAACACTTGACAGTGATTTTGCAGATGCCTGGATGGGGATTGGGATTGCCTATGATGAGCTTGGAAAGCCCCAGACCGCCCTGTCCTATATAAGGAAAGCCATAAAATTATCCCCTGCAGTTCCTGAATACTGGTCAATGCTTGGCGATATGTACATCAAGCTGAACCGTTTCGAGGACGGCATTCCTGCTTACAGGAAAGCTATTGAGATGAATCCCGATGATCCTGATGTATGGCTTGACCTCTCGGTTGCTTTTGCCGATGCCCGGCGTTACCAGGAAGCATATGACGTTCTCCTTGAAGGAATGAAATACCACGATGAAAATCCGGATTTCTATTTCGGGATGGCCTATTATCTTTTTCTTCTTGGTCGTTCAAGGAATGCCAATGAAACCTTCTCCAAAGCCCTTGATATGGATTTCAACGGGTATAAACGCCTGTTTACCATGTTTCCGGAAGCCCAGCACAATCCCGCTGTTGTCGAGATTATTGAAGCCCACAAAAAATAAACCCTATGATGAACATTGACCTTCCTTTTTTACCAGAACGTACACAGAAACCTCGTCAAACGGGGATTGCAATGGTTATGGACAAGAGCCTGAGCGTTCGTGAAGCCGAAGACCTTATTTCAGTTGGCAACGATCTTATCGACTATGTCAAACTCGGCTTCGGCACTTCAATGGTCACACGTGACGTGCAGAAGAAAATCAAGGTTTATAAAGATGCAGGCATCTCTGTCTACCTTGGCGGGACGCTGTTTGAAGCATTTTTCATCCGCGACAGGTTTGATGATTTCAGGAAGCTGATTGATCAGCTGGGGCTCGACACTGTTGAGATTTCCGACGGCTCGATGAGCATCGACCATGATGTGAAATGCGAAGTCATCAACAAACTGTCGAAGCAGTATACTGTTCTTTCGGAAGTGGGATCCAAGGAATCGGGCATCCTGATTGCACCGAACAAATGGATCGAGATGATGCAGAAGGAATTGCAGGCAGGCTCATTCAAGGTTATCGGAGAGGCCAGGGAAAGCGGGAATGTCGGCATTTACAGGCCGACCGGCAAAGCCCACGTTGCCCTGATCAACAAGATCCTCAGCAAAGTCGACATACAGAAGATCATCTGGGAAGCCCCGATGAAATCACAGCAGGTTTGGTTTATCAAACATTTCGGCGCTAATGTGAACCTGGGTAATATTCCTCCTTCAGAGATTATCCCGCTTGAAACACTGAGGCTTGGCCTCCGGGGTGATACGTTCTTCCAGTTCCTGCCCGAAAAACTGAAAAAGTTCCAGCAGATTTGAACGGCCCGTTTTACCGGTTCGGACTCATCGGTTACCCGCTTGAACACTCAGCATCAGCAAGGTATTTCACAGGGAAGTTTGAACGCGAAGGATTGATCAATTATTCCTATTCTCTTTTTCCTTTAATGCATGTGGATGAGGTAAGGGCTTTGATTTCCTCCATTCCCGGTTTGCAAGGTTTCAATATCACCATCCCTTACAAGCAAAGCATTATCCCCCTTCTAGATCATCTTGACCCCGTGGCAGCAGAGATAGGGGCCGTGAATACTGTCGTTGTAAGACCTATTGGCAGCGGTTTTGAACTCGGCGGCTACAATACGGATGCAGAAGGTTTCAGACTGTCGCTGCCCCCTGTTTTCAATCATACCCATACCTTGATCCTGGGTACCGGCGGAGCTTCTGCCGCGGTGGCTTACGTCCTTAAAAAGATGGGGATTGAAGTCCTTAAAGTTTCCCGGAACAAAAAGACTGAAGGTATAACCGGGTACGAAGAAATCACTAAAGACCTTCTTGAACGGTATACCTGTATTATCAATTGTACTCCCTCGGGGATGTTCCCCGACACAAACGCCGCACCTGCCCTGCCCTTCCACCTACTTGGTCCCCGGCATTTTGTGTACGACCTGATCTATAATCCCTCTGAAACCCTGCTGCTGAAACAAGCCCGTGAAGCAGGCGCTTCAACCCGGAACGGCATGAAAATGCTGGAACTGCAAGCCGAACTTTCCTTCAGGATTTGGATGGAAAAGAAAGTAGCGAGGTAGCGAGAAGCGAGGTAGCGAAATCAGGTAGCGAGGTAGCGAAATCAGGTAGCGAGGTAGCGAGAAGCGAGGTAGCGAAATCAGGTAGCGAGGTAGCGAGAAGCGAGGTAGCGAAATAAAAAATTAAAGTAGCGAGAAGCGAGGTAGCGAAATCAGGTAGCGAGGTAGCGAGGTAGCGAGAAGCGAGAAGTGAAATAAAAAATAGATAACCTTATACATAAGATTATGGATGATTTTTCGAAATATGCCAGCAGGCACATGGGTATCAACAGCCTTACGCTTGAGAAGTACAAGAGTATTTCGGCGAACTACATTTCCCCCACCATTATCGAGGAAAGGCAGCTGAATGTAGCCACGATGGATGTTTTCAGCCGTCTGATGATGGACCGTATTATTTTCCTCGGGGTTCCCATTGATGATTACGTTGCCAATATCATCCAGGCCCAGCTTTTATTTCTTGAATCGGTGGATTCCCACAAGGATATTCAGATTTACCTGAACACTCCCGGAGGTTCAGTATATGCCGGGCTCGGCATTTATGACACCATGCAATACATCAATCCCCATGTGGCAACCATCTGTACTGGGATGGCTGCTTCGATGGGCGCTATACTCCTATGCGCAGGTGAAGCCGGTAAAAGGACTGCCCTGAAGCATTCCAGGATACTGATCCACCAGCCCATGGGAAGTGCCGAAGGCCAGGCTTCCGACATCGAGATCACCACCCGGGAGATCCAGAAACTTAAAAAAGAGTTGTACGAAATAATATCCGTTCATTCAGGCCAGCCATATAAAAGGATACTCAAGGATGGCGACAGGGATTACTGGATGACCGCTGATGAAGCCAAGGAATATGGCATGATCGACGAGGTTCTTATTAAATCGAAAAAAGAAACCCAGTAATGGCCAAAACCGAGGAACGCTGTTCATTTTGCGGAAGGGAGAAACATGAGGCGAGAGTCCTGATTGCAGGGCTCAACGGCCATATCTGCGACAACTGCGTTTTGCAGGCCCAGACCATCCTGGAAGAGGAACTTGCGGCAAAGAAGCCCAAGAGTTTCCAGGAATACACCCTGCTCAAACCTAACGAGATCAAGCGCTATCTCGATCAATACGTGATCGGGCAGGATGAAGCCAAAAGGGTCATCTCCGTAGCTGTATACAACCATTATAAACGTATAAAGCATGCGAAAGAGGCCAAGGATGATGAAGTTGAACTTGAAAAATCCAACATCATCGTAGTTGGTGAAACAGGCACAGGAAAGACCCTGCTGGCAAAGACCATCGCGAAAATGCTTAATGTTCCTTTCTGCATTGCCGATGCGACGGCTCTCACCGAAGCAGGTTATGTGGGTGAAGATGTTGAAAGCATCCTGGCCAGACTGTTGCAGGTTGCCGATTATAACATCGAGGCTGCCGAAAGAGGAATTGTGTTTGTTGACGAGATCGACAAGATCGCCCGTAAAAGCGACAATCCCTCGATCACCAGGGATGTTTCGGGTGAAGGAGTGCAGCAGGCCCTGCTTAAGATGCTGGAGGGTTCTGTGGTGAATGTTCCTCCGCAGGGAGGAAGAAAACACCCAGAGCAGCGCATGATACAGATCAACACCCAGAACATCCTGTTTATTACAGGAGGGGCGTTTGATGGTATTGATAAAAAGATCGCAAGCCGGTTGCAAACCAACCGTATCGGTTATAAAATCGACAGAAAGAGGGAAGAAGTCGACAAGGACAATATCCTTCAATACATCTCCCCCGTTGACCTGAAGTCATATGGACTGATCCCCGAGCTGGTTGGCAGAATGCCTATTGTCACTTTTATGCATGCACTTGACAGGCCTACGCTCAAACGTATCCTCACCGAACCAAAAAATTCACTGGTTAAGCAGTATACCAAGCTTTTCGAGATGGACAATGTGAAATTGAGTTTTGATGACGAAGCCCTGGATTTCATTGTGGAAAAATCGGTGGAATTTAAACTTGGCGCCAGGGGACTCAGGGCAATTCTTGAGGGTGTTATGAATGATGCTATGTTTGAACTTCCTTCTAAAGCCAATATAAAAAACCTGAAAGTCAACCTTGCCTTTGTCGAGGAAAAATTCAACAAAACAAGTTTATCCAAGCTTAGGGTTGCCTGATACTAAACAGCCCACTCTCACCGTTTATTTTAGGGCTTTAGCACCGGGGATGCCGATGAGAATATTGTTACTATCCTTCATTTTTGTGTTTTCATTAAACCTGTCGCTTTTTTCCCAGGATACGACAAAGATTGCCCTGCCCGTAAAAATAGTGCACGGTGATACCCTGCCTGCAATTGACCTGAACAGTGTGGTGATTTTCCCATCGGCTAAATTCGATACCCGAAAGGAAGCAGCTCGTTACGACAGGCTGGTATATAACATCAAATTCGTTTATCCTTATGCTAAACTGGCAGGGGTTAAGCTTAAACAGATCAAGGCAGTGCTTGACACCATTAAAAACGACAAGCAGAGGAAACTGTTCCTGAAAAAATCGGAAAAGGAGCTCGATGCCCAATTCGGCGACCAGGTCCGTGACATGACCTATTCCCAGGGGAAGATCCTTATCAAACTGGTCTACAGGGAAACAGGAGCCTCAACCTTTTCCATTGTCAGGGAGCTCAAGGGAGGATTCAGCGCCTTTTTCTGGCAGACATTTGCAAGGCTTTTCGGGTATGACCTTAAAGCCGTTTACGATCCCCAGGGGGATGACCAGGGTATTGAAAGGGTTATACAGATGATAGATGCAGGAGCGATATGAAAATAAGCAGTAAATTTACAGGCCTTGTTTAGTTATGAAGTTATCCATCGTTATCGTCAATTACAATGTAAGGTATTTCCTGGAACAATGCCTGCATTCAGTACAAAATGCCTGCAAAGGCATAGAGGCTGAGGTATTTGTCGTTGATAACAGCTCGGTTGACGGTTCAGTGAAAATGGTGAGGGAAAAATTCCCGGAAGTCATCCTGATAGAGAACAAGGATAACCTGGGTTTTTCCACGGCAAACAACCAGGCTATGTCGAGGGCCGGCGGGGATTATATCCTTTTACTGAATCCTGATACCCTGGTCGAGGATGACACCCTCAGAAAAGTAGTTGGTTTTATGGATGAACATCCCGATGCAGGCGGATTGGGTGTTAAGATGATAGACGGGAAGGGCAAGTTCCTGCCTGAGTCCAAACGCGCCTTGCCGACACCTGTCGTGGCTTTCTACAAGATCTTCGGACTTTCTTCCCTGTTCCCGAGGTCAAGGATATTCAGCCAGTATCACCTGGGATACCTTGACAAAGATAAAATCCATACTATCGACGTGCTTGCAGGAGCTTTCATGCTTCTCAGGAAGACAGTACTGGACAGGATCGGCCTGCTGGATGAATCCTTTTTCATGTATGGAGAAGACATTGACCTGAGCTACAGGATTACCCAGGCAGGTTATAAAAACTATTATTACCCCGAAACAAGGATAATCCATTACAAGGGAGAGAGTACAAAAAAGAGCAGCATCAATTACGTGTTCATGTTCTATAATGCCATGATCATTTTTGCGAGGAAACACTTTTCAAAAGAAAATGCAAGATCCTTCTCAATCATGATCCATTCGGCGATATACCTGCGTGCCTTTGTTTCCATCCTTACAAGGTTTGCGAACCGAATCTTGCTGCCCTTACTCGATGTAATGACTATTTTTGCGGGAATGTTCTTTATCACTTCATACTGGGAGAAGAACTTCATTTTTCAGTACGGGGGGCATTACCCACCGGAGTTCATGCTGATTGCGGTCCCTTTGTACATTCTGATCTGGCTGATCAGTGTGTACGTTAGCGGGGGGTATGACCGGCCCATCAGGCTGAAGAAAGTGTTCCAGGGCATGCTTGTCGGCACCGTATTGATATTGCTGCTTTACAGCCTCCTGAGCGAAAACTACAGGTTTTCAAGAGCCCTGATCCTTTTCGGCGCTATGTGGGGCCTGCTGGTCATGCTCGCGGTAAGGGTACTCCTTCATTTTTCGAAGTTAAGCGGCTTCCAGCTCCTTACCATTAAAAATAAAAAATTTGTCATAATAGGCGAAAAAGAAGAATCGGAAAGGGTTTCCGACCTGCTCCAGAAAACCGGGATGAATCCCGCTTTTGTGGGCCTTGTGAGTTATCGCCCGCTTAAAGGCAACCCGAATGGTTTTATAGGCAGCCTTGATCAGATCAAGGATATCATCAACATTCATAAGATCGATGAAGTGATCTTTTGCGCAAAAGATATCCCCGCCCAGGTCATCATTGATAAAATGTCGGAACTCAAAGATGCCCAGGTAGATTATAAAATTGCACCGCCTGAAAGTCTCTCCATCATTGGCAGTAACTCAATCAATACATCCGGCGACCTTTATGTGGTTGATATCAACGCGATCACTAAAAAATCAAACCGCAGGAACAAAAGGGTCTTTGACCTGGTAGCAGGGCTTATCACACTTCTGCTCTACCCTCTTTTCATATTCCTTGTTAAAAACCCGCTCGGACTTGCAAGAAATATTATTCTTGTGTTATTTTCAAGAAAATCCTGGGTCGGGTATACACCGGCAAGCGGAACCCAGGCACAGCATGTTCCCCTTATCAAAAAAGGAGTTCTGAATCCGCTGGATGCACTGAAGTCAAAACAGATCAGCGAAGAGGATAAAAACAGGATCAACATCCTTTACGCCCGGGATTATCACCTGTCAAACGATATCAACATCATGTTCAAAGGGTTGAGGGACCTGGGAAGGAACTGATCTTTTTATTTTGAATGATTTTAAATAAGAAAAATTGCATACCTTTGCAGCATAATAAATCAGGATTATGAGTACTGTAGAAGTGGTTGTTCCAAGGTTAGGCGAAAGCGTGATCGAAGCAACGATAATCAGGTGGCTGAAGAATGAAGGCGAGCATGTTGAAGCTGAAGAGGCCCTGGTTGAGATCGCTACCGATAAAGTTGATTCCGAAATCGTGTCAACTGCAAGCGGCAAACTCTCGAAAAAACTGTTCAATGACGGGGATGTGGTGGCTGTTGGCAAAGTTTTTGCCCTGGTTGAAACCGAAGGGGAAGATGCGGTTTCCGCTGCTGTAAAGGCTGTTCCCGCCTCAAAGCCTGCCCCTGAAAAAGTTATGGCAGCAGAGCCTGTAATTGACACCCCTAAGGCCGTTGCTGAATCGGATGATAAACATGATGAGGCTCCACCTTCAACCCGTTATTATTCACCACTCGTGCGCAGCATAGCCCAGCAGGAAGGCCTGTCGTTCAAAGAACTGGATTCCATCCCGGGCAGCGGAAAGGACAGCCGGCTTACCAAGCAGGATATCCTGGATTATATTGCAAAGAGACAATCAGGTGCAAGCCCGGCACAACCCACTGCACCCCTGGCGACCAAAGCTGAACCCGTTACCCCTGTCTTCACGAAGGGCGATGACCGCATCGTTGAGATGGACAGGGTAAGGCAGCTCATTGCAAACCATATGGTCAGATCGTTGCAGACCTCCCCGCACGTTACTTCGTTCATCGAGGTGGATATGAGCCGGATCACCGGATGGAGAGAGAAGAACAAGGACCCCTTCCAGAAAAAGTACGGGGAGAAACTGACCTTCACCCCTATTTTCATCGAAGCCATTGCCAAAGCAGTAAGGGATTATCCCATGGTCAATGTCTCTGTAGATGGCACTAAGATCATCGTTCATTCAAAAGTGAACGTCGGTATGGCCGTTGCCCTTCCCAGCGGCAACCTGATAGTTCCTGTTGTTGGGGATGCAGGAAGCAGGAACCTCCTTGGGATAACCAAAGCCGTGAACGATCTCGCCAACAGGGCGAGGAACAACAAACTTGTTCCCGACGAGATCTCCGGCGGGACTATTTCACTGACAAACCTCGGGTCTTTCGGGACCCTCATGGGCACACCTATCATAAACCAGCCGCAGACTGCGATAATTGCAGTTGGGGCAATAAAAAAACGGCCTGTAGTCATTGAAACAGAACAAGGAGATATGATTGCCATACGGCCAGTCATGATCTGCTCGATCACTTTTGACCACAGGGTCATAGACGGCGCACTTGGAGGACAATTCCTTAGCAGGTTCGCACAATATCTTGAACAATTTGACAACAACCAGACTATCTGAATATGGAATTAAACCTTAACCGCCCGCTGGTATTTCTCGACCTTGAAACAACAGGGATCAAAGTGGCAACTGACCGTATCGTGGAACTTTGCCTTTTAAGGGTGAATGCCGACGGAAGCAGGAAGATAAAAACCCTCAGGATAAAACCCGGAATACCTATCCCTGCTGAAGCAACCGCCATCCATGGCATTACTGATGAAGATGTAAAAGACTGCCCTGCCTTTTCGGAGGTGGCGCATGAACTTGCTGCGTTCATGGATAACTGCGATATGGCAGGATACAACTCAAACCACTTCGACATACCACTGATCGTGGAGGAGTTCCTCAGGGCCGGGGTTGATTTTGACCTTAAAGGACGGAGGTTTGTCGACATACAGAATATTTTCCATAAAATGGAACCCCGCAACCTGTCGGCGGCCTATAAATTTTACTGTAACAAAGAGCTTCAAAATGCCCATTCGGCCGAGGCTGATACGGTAGCTACATTCGAGATACTCGAGGCCCAGCTTGACCGTTACAATGAAACGGAGTTCAAGGATAAGAAAGGAGTGGTCACAAAACCCGTGGTGAACGACGTTAAGGCTCTGAGCGATTTCAGCTTCACCAACAGGGCTGCCGACCTCATTGGTCATGTGATCTATGACGAAAAGAACGTGGAGGTGTTTAACTTCGGTAAGCATAAAGGCAAAGCCGTAAGCGATGTGTTCCGCAACGAGCCATCCTATTACGACTGGATCATGAAAAGCGAATTTCCCTTATCCACAAAGAAAGTCGTAACGGCCATCAAACTCAGGGGCTTTAACAAAGAAAGCGTTAGAACGGAATTATTCTGATATTTTATGAAGATCATCTGCATCGGGCGCAATTATGTTGAGCATATCAGGGAACTCAATAATGCGATCCCGACCAAACCCGTATTTTTCCTGAAACCCGATACAGCACTGCTCATCAGGAACCGCCCGTTTTACTACCCGTCGTTTTCATCCGACATCCAATATGAGCTGGAACTTGTGCTGAAGATCAACAAGGTGGGAAAGCATATTGAAAAACAGTTCGCCCATACTTATTTTGATGAGATAGGCCTTGGGCTCGATATGACCGCCCGCGACCTTCAGGAAAATGCTAAAAAGAAATCACTCCCCTGGGCTGTTGCCAAGGGTTTTGACAACTCAGCCCCCATCAGCAGGTTTGTTCCCGTGAGCAGTTTCGCCGATACCGGGAACATCAGCTTTCACCTTGACCTGAACGGACAAACAGTTCAGAAAGGCAATTCGGGGCTTATGATCTATTCTTTCACCGATATCATTACCCATATGTCGAAATACATGACCCTTCGCACCGGGGACCTGGTATTCACAGGAACCCCTGCTGGAGTTGGCCCTGTTAAGATCGGGGACATACTTGAAGCTTATCTCGAAGGTGAAAAAATGCTGAAGTGCGAGATCCGCTGATCCCTGGCATTTACCTGAATATGATTTCCCTGATCAGGACCTTGCCGGCATTTTTATTCAGCAGGTCTATCAGTTTTTCCTTCCTGTATTGTAATTCCTGCCGGAGCGCCGAGGAATCGACCTTTACAAACAGAATACCGTCCTTTACATGGAGCCCGCTGGTGTGTGATGAGATCAGTTTCCCTGCGACTGTTTCCCAGTCGCCGACAAGCCTGGTCTCCTCAAGGTGATCCTGCAGCCTGTATTTCTTCAGGATCTCCAGCACTAAGTCTTTCAGGGGGCGGTCGTTACTTTTCATGATCCGGGATTAAGCGGAAGGCTGAAAAACTTATGATCGATATCCATGGCATCGAAGATCCTGCGGATGCGGTCTTCGCTGGTATCGGTTATAAAAACCTGTCCGAAATTATGCTTGCTCACCATGCTAATCAGCTGCTGCACCCTCATGTCATCCAGCTTGTCAAACACATCATCCAGCAATAAAACGGGTTTGTAGCCCTTGATATTCCTGGTATAATCAAACTGGGCAAGCTTAATGGCCACCACGAAGGATTTCTGCTGTCCCTGGGAGCCGAACTTCTTCACGAGGTAGCCATCGAGGGTAAATTCCAGGTCGTCTTTATGTATCCCAACGGTTGAAGACTGAGCAGCCCGGTCGCGGGGAAGGCTATCCCTTATCAGGTCTTCCATTCCGGCATTGCAAAGATGTGAGTCATACCTAACCCCCACTTTCTCTGCCCCCCCGCTGATATAAGTATAATAATGCTGGAAGATGGGGATAAAGGAATCCAGGAAACCGCTTCGTTTTTCGAAGAGTAAACGGCCGAGCCTTATCATCTGTTCATCCCATATTTCAAGCTGGGTTTTATCGTAAAAATTTTTCTCGGCAAACGCTTTCAGAAGGGCATTGCGCTGAAGGAGCACCTTGTTGTACTGGATAAGGTCATCCAGGTACATTTTATCAAACTGTGATATCACACTGTCGATATACCTTCGCCGTACTTCAGGCCCTTCGTTGATAAGGTCCCGGTCGTAAGGGGAGATCATGATAAGGGGGAAATGCCCGATATGGTCCGAAAGCCTGTCGTATTCCTTTTTATTCAGCAGGAAACGCTTGCGCTGGTTACGTTTCTGGATACACTGTACCAGATCGGGACTGTCGCCATTACGGAAAAAACTCCCGTTGATGGCAAAAAAATCCTGGTCATGCCTTATGTTCTGGGTATCTGCGGGATTAAAATAACTTTTGCAGAATGAGAGATAGTGAATTGCATCGAGGAGGTTTGTCTTGCCAACGCCGTTGTTGCCGGTAAAGCAGTTGATCTTGTCGGAAAAGACCAGGTCGGCAAGTTCGTAATTCTTGAAATTTGCAACTGAAAGTTTATGAAGAAACATCCCCGGAAGTTAAGAACTGCAAAGATACAATTCCTTATTTCTTCTTTGTGAATTCCGAAAGATTTACAGCCACGGTAAAGTAGTTGGGATTAGGCACCCCTGCCTGCACACTGGTGCGCGTGTAGCTGATATTGAACATCTTTATTCTGAGTCCGAAACCAAGTGAAAAACCCGAAAGCGCTGTTTTACTGTAAAGTTTCATCTCCTGTCGTTGCCTGTAATTATACCCCAGCCTGATAGCAAAAACTTTTGCAATGGTTATTTCACCTCCAATGACCACATGCCTCATGAAATTATCGGCAAATTTACTGATCCCCGATTTTGTTTGTACCTCGCCAGTGATTGGATCGGCCTGGTTGGCGGGATTGTTAGGATCGGTATAGGTAAGGTCCCATTTCTGCAGATCGGTAAAAATCTCGTAAAAACGAAGCGGGATATGTTTCAGTTTTTCACTTAAACCCAGCTGTATCTGGAATGGCAAAGGTTCATGGTTCCCTGTAGTGTAAGGCACTATCTGGTAACCAATATTCCTGAAAATAAGTGAAGCATTGAACACGTCGTCGGTCATGGTATAAGTACCTGCAACATCCACTGCTATCCCGAATGAACGGTAGGTTTCATAGGCAGAATAGATCAGTTTGGCATTCGCGCCCAGGTTGAAGTGCTTGCTCAGCGGCCTTCCCCAGCCGATATTAAGAGCATAATCCGAGGCAGTAAAAGTGCCGGTGATGGTGCCCGAAGCATCAGCCTCAGTAAAGGTGCCATAAGATACAAACTGCATTGAAGCTGCAAAGTTGCCGGCTTTGCTAAAGGAGTGGGCGAACATTGCGTAACCGTAATTCGCCCCCATATAGGTGACAAAACTGAAGGCCAGGCTGTTGTTCATCTCAGGAGTGATCACCGAAGGGTTGGCCAGGGCTATTGTCACGTCGTTATCCCTGACGGGCAGAAAGTTGCTCCCGATGGATGCGACCCTTGCCGAATTAGTCAGGTTCAGGAATTCATAGGTGCCAGAACTCCCGCTCTGCGAATACAGAGGGCTGATTTCCACTAAAAACACAAGAAGGAAAACGGGAAGTAAGCGTATAAGACGAAGCACGTTTATCTTTTAATTTATATACTAAACGAAAGCCTTTGAGAAATATTTTATCTGGATGCAGAAACTATTGGATCAGTCCCCGGCCTGTTTTTTTCACACGGTCCTGGTCTTTCAGATCGGCGACGAGCTTATCGAGTATCCCGTTAATGAATTGTTTTGATTTCTGAGTGCTGAAACTTTTTGATATTTCAATGTATTCGTTCAGGGTCACCTTCACCGGGATCTGCTGAAAATAAATCACTTCAGCAAGCGCCATCTTGAGAATGATGATATCGGTAAGCGCTATCCTCTCAAGTTCCCAGTTTTTAGACCGTTCACCGATCATTTTTTCAAATTCTTCACTGTGGATGATAGTTTTGCGGAACAACTGGCTGATGAATTCTTTACTTTCGGCGGCCTCTTCTTCATTATCCTTCGTGAACAGGGTGATGATCTCAGATTTAGGTGAAAAATCTTCAGGAATTATCATGAGGGCTTTGATGGCGTAACTTGCAACGATCTCAAAATCATCATGCCAGTGAATACTCCTTTCCTCGCAAAATGACCTCATGTCAGCATTATTAGCCACAAATTTCCTGAACAACTTAACGAGGTAATTGCGGTCATCTTCGAATGAATTCTCTCCTGATTTAAGGTAAGAATGCAGGTCCTTCGATGCTTTCAGCTTCATCCCTGACTTCCTGACAATTTCCTGTTCCTCGGTCCAGGAGATAGAATATCTTTCAATATGTTTCGACAGAGGTTCATTTTCCAAAAGCATCTTCAGAAGGCGGTTCTGAAGGAGTTTCAGGCTGGGGTTCAGTTCATCGGCCGTTGGATAGAATTTATTTTTCGATTCTTCCATCCTGTATTCATAATGATGGAGGAGTTCGAAAAGGAAGGAAAACTGGAGGCTGAAAAGCTGGTAGACCATTTCAATACTTTTATGCAAGTTCTTTTCGGCCAATTCCATTTTGGGTTCACCCCCCTGGAAATAAGCATATAAGGCCTGAAGCACTTTTACACGATAATGTCTCCGTCCCAGCATCTGATTTTGATTATTACTCCCCTTGGAAATCGGTTGCAAAGCTATGGAAAGAAGCCCATAGTTTTCAAATATTATTTATAATTTTGCGTTTACTCATAATCGAAGAAACTAAAACCAAACGCCAGGTAACAATGGAAGACTCTGAAAATAAAGGTAAAGAAAGAGGTGAAATCTTCTCGAGGGCCATACGGGCCGGTAAACGTACTTACTTTTTTGATGTTAAGACAACGGCAGAGGATGAAGCTTACCTTACCATTACTGAAAGCAAGCGCAGATTTAATGACCAGGGCAAGTTCTTTTACGAAAAACATAAACTATTTTTGTATAAGGAGGATTTTGATAAGTTTGTTAACGGGCTTAGCGACTCCATTGAATTTATCAGGACAGGCAAGGCTCCCGACCGGCCGGTTAGCGGGAACTTCACGGATTCCAGGGACGAAACCGACGGCAAAGACCTCAGGGTTGAGAGCCATTCCATTGAATTTGAGGACCTGGCATCGGAAGCCGACCACACAATCTAAGAATTCAGGCGAACCACCGGACGGCTGCTCAAAAGGCGGCTTTTTCACTATCTGTTAAAACTTATTAACATAGCCTGAGTTAACGGCATTTAACTTTAATTTTGTTCATTGATTAATTATAATATGGGGAAAGTCATTGCAATTGCAAATCAAAAAGGAGGTGTCGGAAAAACCACTACGGCAATCAACCTTGCCGCAGGCCTTGCGGTGCTGGAACACAATACACTTCTGATTGATGCAGATCCGCAGTCCAATGCAACATCAGGGGTGGGTTTTGATCCGCGCAGCATAGAGAACAGCGTTTACGAATGCATTATGGACCATGTTGACCCTTTGTCGATAATCCTTAAAACTTCCACTCCGTTCCTTGACCTGCTTCCTTCGCATATAGACCTTGTTGGAGCCGAGATTGAGATGATACAGATGCCCAACAGGGAAAAGGTGATGAAACAGGTCATAGAAAAAGTGAAAGCGAATTATGATTTCATTATTATTGACTGTTCTCCTTCACTCGGGCTAATCACTGTTAACGCTCTTACCGCAGCCGACTCAGTCATTATTCCCGTGCAGTGCGAATATTTCGCCCTGGAAGGATTAGGCAAGCTCCTTAACACGATAAAGATCGTCCAGGCCAGGCTGAACCCGGCCTTAGACATCGAAGGCATTTTACTTACTATGTACGATAACCGCCTCAACCTGTCGAAACAGGTGGTTGACGAGGTAAAGACCCATTTCCAGCAGATGGTGTTTCACACAATAATCAACCGGAACACGAAACTGGGTGAAGCGCCGAGTTTCGGCCAGACCATCATGGTTCACGACATCAACAGCACGGGCGCGATCAATTACCTGAACCTTGCCCGTGAGATCATTCAGAATAATGAAGTGCCGGTGGCCAGCACTGCCGGCCAGGAATTAAGCCAGTAACATGCAAGGAAAAAAGAAGGCATTGGGAAGAGGACTTAGCGCCCTGCTTGAAGGAGGCGCTTCGGAACTGGCAGGAGAAGAATTGCCCGCCATCCCTGCAGGTCATAACGTATCAGCCATTCCCCTGAACCAGATTGAGACCAACCCGTTTCAGCCCAGGTCAAATTTTGAGGAAAAAGAACTTGCCGAACTGGCTGTTTCAATACAGGAGCAGGGTATTATCCAGCCAGTGACTGTGAGGAAGATAGGGCATGAAAGGTACCAGCTCATCTCGGGCGAAAGAAGATGCCGCGCGGCAAGGATCGCAGGTTTGACAGAGATCCCGGCATACATCAGGCTTGCCAATGACGAGCAGATGCTTGAGATGTCTATTGTCGAAAACATCCAGAGGACAGACCTGAACCCTCTTGAGGTGGCATTGAGTTTTCAGCGGCTTATCGAAGAATGCCGTATAAGACAGGAGGACCTCGGCCAGAAATTAGGCAAAGACCGTTCCACTGTTTCAAATTACATCCGGCTTCTGAAGCTGCCTGTTGAGATTCAGGTTGCAGTAAGGGATGGGATCATCAGCATGGGTCATGCCAGGGCGCTGATCACCATGGAAGATGAGAAACAGCAGCTCCAGGTCCTTCAGAAGATCCTGGAGAAAAAATTATCGGTGCGACAGGTTGAAGACCTTGTAAGGGACCTTCTCAAACCTGCAAAACCCGCCATACCTGCCGGTCCCAAGCTGCTCCCCTACCAGTACCAGCATGCCAGGGAAAATATAAGCAGCAGGCTGCAGTCAGAAGTTGAGATCAAACTGGGCCCAAAAGGGAAAGGGAGCATCCTTATCCACTTTAACTCAGAAGAAGAGTTTCATAAACTGCTTTCTAAAATGAATCCTGAATGAGGTTGGTTTTCCTGGCGGTTGCATTTCTCTGGCTTGCCGTTTTGCCTGCCAAAACTGTTAACGCCCAAACCGACAGCATTCCAAAGGAAAGACCGGATTCAATCGTCGAAAAAGAGCATTCCCCCACAAAAGCCACCATCATGTCGGCCTGCCTTCCCGGGCTCGGCCAGATCTATAACCATAAGATCTGGAAAGTCCCTATCATTTATGCAGGTTTCGGCATCATGGCTTATCTTATCGTTTTTAACACAGGGTATTACCTCGACTACAAATGCGCTTACATCGAATCAGTTAACAAGGACACGGCCGGCAACTATGCCTATCTTGTGAACCGTTACAGTTCAACCGAGCTGGCGTCGGCCAGGGAATATTACCGCCGGAATCTTGAACTGACATGCATTGTCAGTGTCTTATGGTACGCTCTGCAAATCCTGGATGCCACTGTTGACGCCCATCTTTACAGCTTCAATATCAACAAGACGCTGAGCATGAAGATAGAACCCGCAATGATGGTGCCTGTGGCTTCAACGAATTTTACAGGAGGAATAAAGATTTCGTTGCATTTTTAAACCGAACATATGAGGATTGCATTACTGGGATATGGTAAAATGGGACAGGAAATTCACGCGATGGCCGAGAAGAGAGGCCACCAGATTGTCCTGATTATAGATAGTGACGAGGAATGGCAGGAAAAAGGCCCTTTGCTTAAAGAGGCTGATGTGGCCATCGAATTCACAACACCCGATTCAGCGTTAGATAATATCAAAAACTGTTTTCAGTATGATATACCTGTTATTGTAGGCACAACAGGGTGGATAGAGGATATGGATCACGTCCGCAGGATCTGCATTGAACAGAATAAAAGCCTGTTCTTTTCCCCTAATTTCAGCATAGGGGTCAACCTGTTTTTTGAACTGAACCGCTACCTTGCATCCATTATGGCCAAATGGGATAATTATGAAATTTCCATCGAGGAGACCCACCATATCCATAAGCTTGACGCACCAAGCGGCACCGCCATTGTACTCGCGAACGACATCATCCGCAATATAGAAAGAAAAGAAAAATGGGTTAAGGAACTCCAGGAGAATCCCGATGAAGTCGGCATCAAGTCATACCGCAGCGAGGATGTACCCGGAACACATATTGTACGCTACGAATCGGAAATGGACGCCATCGTCATCACCCATAATTCCAAAACACGCAGGGGTTTTGCGCTGGGCGCTGTAATGGCAGCCGAGTGGATCAGGGGCAAAAGAGGGTTCTTTGAAATGAAAGACCTGCTGAATCCTCAAAAAAGTAATCCCTGACAGTAAGAAATAAGTGGAAATCACGTTATTATATTTTAAAGCTATAAAATGAACCTCTATCTCATCCTATTCATCCTTTTTACCGTTGCGACAGTCGGCGGTTTGTGGGGGATATTTACGAAAGCCGGTGAAGCAGGCTGGAAAATCCTTGTACCATTCTACAATCTTTATATCTGGCTGCAGATCATCCGCAAACCACTCTGGTGGTATATCTTTCTGCTGATTCCCTTCATTAATGTATTCGTGATCCTGCTAATGATCGTTGAACTGCTGAAGTGTTTCAAAAAATACGGATTGGGGGAACAGGCACTGGGTGTGATCTTCCCATTTGTTTACCTGCCTTACCTTGGATTCTCCCCTGCCGGGAAGTTTTATGTACCAGGCAGTGTGCCTCCCTTCAAGAAAACGGTTGTAAGGGAATGGGTCGATGCTATTATTTTCGCGGTTATTGCGGCAAGTATAATCAGGATATTCTTCTTTGAAGCATATACTATTCCCACCTCCTCGATGGAAAAATCGCTGTTGGTAGGTGATTACCTTGTTGTGAGCAAGGTTAGCTACGGACCGAGAGTTCCCAACACACCCCTTTCATTCCCATTTGTGCATCATACCATGCCCCTTTCGGAAACTGCTAAATCATATCTGGAGTGGATCAAGCTGCCGTATTACAGGTTCCCGGGGTTTGCCAGCATAAAGAACATGGATGTGGTGGTCTTCAATTATCCCGACGGAGATACACTCTCAGCCAAATGGCAGAGCAATGTAAGCTACTATTACCTGGTTCGAAGAGTCGGCAGGAATGCGTTATGGAATGACCCCCAGAATTATGGTGAAATTATTGCAAGGCCTGTGGATAAGCGGGAGAATTTTATCAAGCGTTGTATCGGTATCCCCGGCGACAGCATCCGCATTGTCGACAGGAAAGTGTTCATCAACGGACAATTGGAGAAGAATCCCGGCAAACGTCAGTGGAAATATATCGTACACACCGATGGAAACCCAATCAACACCATGAACCTTGATAAACTCGGAATTACCGAACCGCCCAAGATCTTTAATAACGGCGATTACGAACTGACTCTTTCGGACGAGGCAATAGAAGGGCTCAAGCAGTTCAGCAATATTAAAACCATTGAACCTGAAATACTGCCAAAGGGAGAGTGGGATCCAGACATCTTCCCATTCGACTCAGCCTACCGCTGGAACGTTGACAATTTCGGCCCAATATGGGTACCGAAAGCCGGCGTGACCATTAAAATCAACAGCTCAAATATCATGTTTTACAAAAGAATCATAGGAGTTTTTGAAGAAAATGACCTCAAGATACGCGACGGTAAGATCTATATCAACGGCAGGGAGTCATCCACATATACCTTTAAAATGAACTATTACTGGATGATGGGCGATAACAGGCATAATTCACAGGATTCACGCTACTGGGGATTTGTACCCGAAGACCATGTGGTGGGCAAAGCCTCACTGGTATGGCTTTCGCTTGATCCGAACAAATCCCTTTTCGACGGTAAGATCCGCTGGAGCAAACTCATGCATATAGTGAAATAAACACTAATAAAACAAGCGTTCCCCATGACTGTGTCCCGCATCCGGCTGTTGTTCCTGTTAATCCCGGTTTTCATTTCACTGCCGGGATACATGGGTGCAACAACACCTTTTGAAGGAGTGATCAATTTCAGGATCACTTACCCCGGGACGAAACTGACCAAAAGCCAGATAGAACTTTTTCCGAAATCCCTTACTGTAATGATCAAAGGCGGCAAATCCCGCACCGATATCCTCACCGGGGGCGGAAGCCGTATTGAGATCACCGACCACCAGGAGAAAACGAAGATAAAACTCCTGAATATGATGGGGCAGAAATATGCCATCAAATATTCGTCAGAAGACATCGCAAAGGAAACAGCGAAAGAGCCCCCGGTGCATGTTGAACTTACAGATCACGTAAGGAACATCGCCGGCTACCTTTGCAGAAATGCCATCATCACGGTAAATGACAAGAACGGGAAATACACTATCGACGTCTACTATACTCCCGAACTCGGAGGCAAACAGGCTAATTTCGACAAGGGGATCTACCAGGACATTGAAGGTGTGCTCATGGAATTTTCAATGAAAACCACCGATATGACCATGAGGTTTACCGCCCATTCCGTTGAAAAGAAACCGATCTCCTTAAGAGAATTTGAAATACCTTCAGACTATACCATTATTACCAAGGATGAATTGAAAAGCAAAATCGGGAGCAAGGAATAGAGGCCTATGGCGAAGCAATACAATCCATTAAGATCGAATACCTTCAGGGATGAATCCAACTCTGTACCGGGAGAGGAACTGCCTTTGCAGGATGAAAATCCGAAGTCAAAAAAAACCAGGAAAGAGAAACCTGTGAAGGAAAAGCCTCCGAAGAAGGAGAAACCTCCCAGAAAGAAAAAGGAGCTGACCGAAAAGCAGATCGAGAAGAGAGAAAGAAGGCTCAGGGTATGGGGCCTTGCCTCCCTCCTTCTCGGTGTTTACCTTTTGTTATCCTTTGCCTCTTACCTTCAGACCTGGAAAAACGATTATAGTTATACAGATACTGTTTTCAAACATTTTTCAGTTGAGGCGTTCCGCGCCGGGGATATCAGGTGTGAGAACTGGATGGGTAAGACCGGGGCGCTTGTATCGTACATGTTTATTTCGAACTGGTTCGGGATTGCATCTTTTTTCCTTGTTGTAGTTCTCCTTGTATGGGGACTCAGGTGGCTGCTGAGGATCAGGTTTGTTTCTCCCTGGAAGACCATGGAATATTGTTTCTTCGGGGTTTTGTGGCTGCCGGTATTCCTGGGCCTTGTACTTCCCTCCGACCGCATAGCGACCGGGGTGTTGTTTACCGGGGTTTACGGCTTCCAGGTGAACCTCTGGCTGAACGACTTCCTGGGGCAGACCGGCCTGGCTATTGCACTCGCTTTCACCTTCTTCAGCTTCACGATCATTGCATTCAACATCCCTTTCCGTTGGATAAAGCCGAAGAAAGCCGGGGATGAACTTTCTGATAATGTGACTGCGGATGTTGACTCTCCCGGCCCCGAACCTGCTCCTTCTGAAGAGCCCCTTATCGTCCCTGCCAACCTGATGATAGAAAAGCCTGAAGATGAGGCTCAGCCAATAGATCTCGGCAGCCCGGCTGAGGTAATAATTCCTGAACCGGTTTCAGGAATAGAACTGCAGATCGAGAAGCCCGAGGAAGCAACCGACCTTGAGATGAAAGGGCCTATCCCCCGGCAAGGGCTGGATACATTGTATGACCCCACACTGGACCTTCCAAGCTATAAATTTCCCACCCTTGACCTTCTGAGTGATTACGGTGGAGAATCCATTGCCGTGAGGAAGGAGGAACTTGAAGCCAACAAGGACAGGATCGTACAAACCCTTTCGCATTACGATATCAAGATAGCCAAGATCAAAGCTACCATAGGGCCTACGGTCACTTTGTACGAAATAGTTCCTGAAGCAGGCATCCGCATCTCCAGGATCAAAAACCTGGAGGATGATATCGCATTAAGCTTGTCGGCCCTGGGGATCCGTATCATTGCCCCCATGCCTGGAAAGGGAACCATAGGCATTGAAGTTCCCAACCAGAACCCAGAGATCGTATCGATAAAATCTCTTCTGGCTTCCGACAAATTCAAGAATTCAACGTTTGAGCTTCCTTTTGTCCTTGGTAAAACGGTAACCAACGAGACCTTCATCGCCGACCTTGCCAAGATGCCTCACCTGCTGATGGCAGGAGCTACCGGACAGGGGAAATCCGTGGGACTCAACACTATCATTACCTCGCTGCTTTATAAGAAACATCCTTCGCAGATCAAGTTCGTGATGATAGACCCCAAGAAGGTCGAGCTTACTCTTTTCTCAAGGATTGAAAGGCATTTCCTGGCCAAGCTGCCCGACAGTGAGGAAGCCATCATTACCGATACCAAGAAGGTCATCCGCACCCTCAACTCCCTTAACATCGAAATGGATACCAGGTATGACCTGCTACGTGACGCCCAGGTTAGAAACATCAGGGAATACAATGAAAAATTCTATAACCGGAAACTGAATCCCAATGACGGCCACAGGTTCCTGCCATATATCGTAATTGTCATTGATGAGTTCGCCGACCTCATCATGACCGCAGGCAGGGAAATAGAAACTCCGTTGACCCGTCTTGCCCAGCTTGCACGAGCCACAGGGATCCACCTCATCATTGCAACCCAGAGGCCTTCGGTAAACATCATTACGGGAACCATCAAGGCTAATTTCCCTGCCCGTATAGCTTTCAGGGTGATCTCGAAGATAGATTCACGAACCATCCTCGACTTCTCCGGGGCTGACCAGCTGATAGGACGTGGCGACATGCTCCTTTCCACGGGAAGCGACCTGATAAGGCTTCAGTGCGCATTTGTTGACACTCCCGAGGTTGAAAGAGTGACGAGTTTCATCGGGTCTCAGAGAGCCTATCCTGAAGCACATGCCCTGCCGGAATACTATGATGAGGAGAATGGCTCAGGAAAGGAGTTTGATCCTAATGAAAGAGATGAATTTTTTACAGAAGCGGCAAGGCTCGTAGTTCAGCACCAGCACGGCTCAACATCACTCATACAGAGGAAGCTCAAACTCGGA
>Ga0316229_1000289_pt1 | contig 74023 bp, 78 predicted proteins | sample TBH18023metaG_FD_206011 | JGI IMG/M metagenome (GOLD analysis project Ga0316229, IMG submission 206011) | Freshwater microbial communities from Trout Bog Lake, Wisconsin, USA - TBH18023 | ecosystem: Environmental > Aquatic > Freshwater > Lake > Hypolimnion/Profundal zone | place: USA: Wisconsin... | reverse complement strand
TTCGTTTGGGTTCACCAGCAATGACGACGCGTGGCTTTAAAGAGGCTGAAGCCCGTCAAGTGGGCAACTTCATTGCGGATGTTTTAGATAATCCAAATGATGCAGAAAATATCGCTAAGGTTCGTGCTCAAGTTTCTGAGTTAACAAAGCGCTTTCCTGTTTACGGTTAAGTCAGTAGAGAAAGAAGCTCACATTGCGCTGCCCTTTTTGCCATAACGACGATACCCAGGTTTTAGATACCCGGGTATCGGATGAGGGCGATACGATTCGCCGTCGCCGCCGTTGTGCCAAGTGCGATAAGCGTTTTACCACCTATGAGCGGGTTGAGCTGGTATTGCCTGCAATCGTTAAAAAGAACGGTAGCCGGGTGGAATACAGTCACGATAAGTTGGCGAGTTCACTCAAGTTAGCCCTTCGTAAACGCCCAGTATCATCCGATTCAGTGGATGAATCGATTGCGCGTATTGAAGAGAAGTTGCTGAGCTTGGGTGAAAAAGAAATCCCTAGTGAGCGCGTTGGTGAGCTGGTGATGCGAGAACTCAAGCGTCTAGATAAGGTGGCCTACATTCGGTTTGCCTCAGTCTACCGAAGCTTTGCAGATATCGAGTCTTTTGAAAGTGCTCTAAAGGAGCTCAAGTAAATATTAGACGAAGATTTTGCTGCGAGAAATAAAAAAGGACTGTAATGCAGTCCTTTTTTATTGGGCAATAAGTACCTTACTTTAATGAGGCGAAAATTGAAATGGTGATATCTTCGACGCTACCAGTACCACTTACCTTATGGTATGCAGGTGCCTTGACTTTATCGCTAGAGTTAGCTTCTGCAGCCCATGAAGAATAGTAATCAACCAAGGGGCGAGTTTGATCGTTGTATACCTGTAAGCGCTTACGAACCGTTTCTTCTTTATCGTCATCACGCTGGATTAAAGCATCACCAGTTACATCATCCTTGCCCTCAACCTTAGGGGGATTGAACTTAATGTGATAGGTGCGGCCAGAGGCTGGGTGAACACGACGACCGCTCATGCGATCGATGATGGCATCAAATGGAACATCGATTTCTAAAACGTAATCGATTGGCACGCCAGCATCTTTCATGGCTTGTGCCTGAGGAATGGTTCTAGGGAAACCATCAAACAAATAGCCCTTGCTGCAATCTGGTTGAGTCAAGCGATCTTTAACTAAGCCAATAATGATGTCGTCAGAGACTAGCCCGCCGGCATCCATAATTTTTTTAGCAGCAACACCCAGTTCAGTTCCAGCTTTCACAGCAGCGCGCAACATGTCGCCAGTTGAGATTTGTGGAATACCAAATTTTTCGCAAATGAACTGAGCTTGTGTGCCTTTTCCAGCACCAGGTGCACCGAGCAGAATTAACCGCATTGTTTTCCCCTTATAAGATTTGTAATTGTCCCGTATTTTGTCGGGATCCTTTATATCTAATGCCTAGGATTATCCCCGAGAAACGGCAATCCACCCCACAATTGCTAGGAGTTAGCCAGGAGGCTTCTAACGCGTTCGAGGTCTTCCAGGGTGTCAACCCCTGCTGGTGGGGTCTCAGTGGCTGTATGAACCGCAATACGATAGCCATTCCAGAGGGCGCGAAGCTGCTCTAAGGCTTCTGCTTGTTCTGGGGGTGCAGGCTCTAAGCGAGAGTAGGCTTGTAAAAAATCAGCTCGATAAGCGTAAATGCCCAGGTGCCTCAAATGCATTACGTTTTGCTCTGGCTTTGCATCTCTTACAAAAGGAATAGGGGCTCTTGAAAAGTAAAGGGCTTCACCCGCTCGATTGAGGACCACTTTAACGACATTGGGATTTTGAATTTCACCATCATCATGAATTGGTACGGCTACTGTCGAGATGGCGCATTCCACATGATCAGCCAGAGTTTGAGCCACTTGATTAATTAATTCAGGGGGTATGAGCGGTTCATCACCTTGAACATTGACCACTAAAGTATTACTAGGGAGTTTTAATAATTGTGCCACTTCCGCAAGACGATCAGTACCAGTTGGGTGGTTCTCACTAGTCAACAAACATTCAATGCGATGCTCATCACATGCTGCTTGAATTTCTGCTGAATCGGTTGCAACGATTATGCTCTGGGCTAAAGATTTTTTAGCTTGTTCTGCAACACGCACTACCATGGGTTTACCGCCAATATCAGCCAACGGTTTACGCGGCAACCTAGTAGAACCTAGCCTTGCAGGTATGACAACCAAAAAGTCTAGAGATTGGGTTGCACTCATTTGGAGTCGCTTAGAGGACTTCGTCAGCAGTCATACTGCGCGCTTCTTCAACCAGCATCACTGGGACATCATCGCGAATTGGATAGGCTAAACGATCAGCCTTACAAATCAGTTCATGTTTCTCTGCATCTAAATGCAGTTGGCTTTTGCATAAAGGGCAAACCAAGATATCAAGTAGGCGTCTGTCCATAATTATTTCAAAAAAAGGTTATGAGAAAAGAGTGTAGCGCTTAACGTATTAAGTGGACGGTTAAATAGAGTTACAAGGCTTATAAAGTGTAGCGACGGGGGTCTGGCCTTTGCAAAATGGATTGCAGCCAATCCATCAGATTATCTGGCAAATGCAGTGACATTGGCACAACCCAAATGCGTTCATCAAGAATGCCTGTGCATTTAACCGCATCTTTCTCGGTAATGAGGATGCATTGCGCTTTGATAGCAGTAAAGAATTCTGGTGTGTAGGTGGCGTGGTCCGGAAGCGGAATTTGTTTACCGGTAATACCTTGCTTTGCTAAATCATTAAAAAAGCGCTTTGGATTGCCCAAACCAGCAATCGCAGTAATGTTCTTTGGCAAAAATTGCTCAGCAATTTGCTCGAACGATTGCGTGTTAGGGGTGTTGATGAGTTGATATGGAGTACCTAGGCGGCTTACTAAGTTAAACAATCGGCGGCCTAAGAAATACTCATCCAGAATGCCGCTTTTTTGATTCTTAGGCGTGCCAGTAAATAGCGTCGCATCGCGCTCACGTGTGGCAGGCTCGCGGAGTGGACCGGCAGGAAGTAGGAAGCGATTGCCTTCACCTCGATCATCACGGACTACAAACTCAATATCGCGACCACCTTCACGAGCGGGCCAGCGAATGAGTCCGCGGTGCTGAAGGCCATCATCGCTAATGATGACGTTGACCTCAGGAGTATGTTTGAGTAGAGCCTTAATGCTTTGTTGGCGCTTGGGAAAAACCCAAATCGGAAATCGATCCCCGGTTCGTTTTGCGATCAATGCAGGTTCGTCGCCTACTAAAGCGGGGTCTGAGCTACTGCTTACTTGCAGAGGAGAGGTTTGGCTTGATGCTCCATAACCCCTGCTAATAATTCCAGGTTTCCAGCCTAGTTGCGATAGTTGTTGTGCAAGCGCAATCACGATAGGCGTTTTACCTGTGCCGCCAACCCGAATATTGCCAACAATAATGATGGGTGCTGGAGCGGGCTTGACCTTGGAGAGATCTAAATCATGAATCAGTTTGCGAATACGCAAGGCAACACCATAAAGCCATGAGAGTGGCCACAGTAAGAGACTGGTTGGGCCACGTCTTTCCCAAAATTGAGGAGCTTTACGAAAAAAAGATAGCGCCATATTCTTTTTCAGTTGCCTATTTTTTTGTTTGGCTACTAAAAACAATATTGCTCAGATTGGCATCACGTGCTGCCTCTAAGGCAGTCATCACCGCCTGATGTGGAGCTTTAGCATCCGCATCGATATTGACTTGAAGGCTGCTGTCCTTGCTGCTTAGTTGCGCTAAGGCATTACTCAATTGAGATGGATCCGTCACTTTGCCGTTAATTGCAAAGCGACCATCACGACTCACAGCAACGTGTACTTGTTTGCTCTCTGTCTGAGTCTCACTACCATTAGCAGTTGGTAAAGTAATTGCTAATTCTTGATAGCGTGTAAAAGTAGTGGAGATCATCAAAAAGATGAGTACTACCAATAAGACATCAATAAATGGAATGAGATTAATTTCTGGTTCAGCAGAAACTGCTGTAGTCCCTAGAGAAAATCTTCCCTTTGCTTGTGAGTGTGTATCTAACCAACTCATTGCGTTGATTCGGTTGGGTATAGTTTTTTAAATAACTGGCGCGTGAACTCTTCGCACTCACGCTGGCGTTGGTTTGCGATTGCACGTAATGCGCGCCAAGCGGCCAGCGCAGGAATCGCAATCATCAAACCAAATGCAGTGTTGTAAAGCGCAACAGAGATGCCGTGCGCAAGTTGTTGAGGGCTACCGGCACCATTGATAGCCCCTTGACTACCAAAGATTTCAATCATGCCCACTACGGTGCCAAATAAACCTAGTAATGGGGCTATGGTGGCAATCGTCGCCAGCGCTCCTAGATAGCGATCAAACTTGAGCCAAGTTGCTTGTGCCACTGCTTGCAGCTCTTCTAATGCCGATTGAGCGTTATTACCTGCAGATTTCTCACGCAAAGCGCAGGTAAGCAAAGGGCTTGCCGGGGATAGTTGGGCTAGCTGTGCCATTTGCTCATTGGGCAATGTTTTTTGGCTAAGCAACTGATTGGCAGAGGAAAAAACCGCTTCTAGACTACCTTTAGGAAAAATATGAACTTGGCGCAGATACCAGCTGCGCTCTATAACAATGGCCAGGCCAATGATCGAAATGATTAAAAGGGGCCAAATAGGCCAACCGGCTGATAGTAAGATGGAGTACATAAGCTCAGTACTTTAGCTGAATTAAGAAGCCTCTTTCAGAAACCTTGCCTGTGGATAACTCTGTGCAAAACTTTTGTCTGAGGATGCTCTAAGTTCTTGATTGATGGTCGGAGTAGTGAAAAACCCTGAAAAGCACCGCCCCATATCCGGACAAATTTATTAGATAAATCAAAGGCTTACATTTTAACTGTAGTATTTATGAGACGTTTCGGGTCAGTAACTACTTACTTATGAGCATTAAACCAAGGGCCAATAGGCTTCTGTGGATATTTATTACCGTCTAAGCGAGAAGGTTTGGGGAGTAAAGAGAAAAAATGTCGGAAATATCAAGAGAAATTCTGTCTGTCGGCGATCTAAACCGCGCCATTGCTCAATCCTTGGAGGATCGTTTCGACACGGTCTGGGTTAGCGGGGAGATTTCCAACTTTAAGGCCTATGACAGCGGACACTGGTATTTCTCGCTCAAGGATGAAGAGGGTCAAATTCGCTGTGTGATGTTCCGTGGCCGCAATGGCCAGGTTGGATTTATGCCGCAATCAGGTGATTTGGTTGAAGTCAGCGCGAGCTTAGGAATGTATGTTCCAAGAGGGGATATTCAGCTCACGATTCAAACTTTGCGACGCGCTGGTATGGGCGGCCTATACGAAGCTTTTTTAAAGCTCAAAGCTAAGCTGGCAAAAGAAGGTTTGTTTGATGAAGATCGTAAAAGAGCAATACCAACGTATCCGCGATCAATCGGCATCATCACTTCACCGCAAGCTGCAGCATTAAAAGATGTGCTCAGTACTTTAGCCAGGCGTGCGCCACATATTCCAATTGTGATTTATCCAACGCTAGTGCAGGGCTCTGATGCTCCCGCAGGAATCATTGCTGCACTGAAAGCCGCAGTAAAAGAACAAGTGGTGGATGTGATTTTGCTAGTACGTGGTGGGGGAAGTATTGAAGATTTGTGGGCATTTAATGATGAGCAATTAGCATATGCCATTGCAAGCTCACCTATTCCAGTGGTAAGCGGTGTTGGTCATGAAACCGATTTCACGATTGCTGACTTTGTTTCTGATCTACGTGCACCAACACCAACGGGGGCTGCAGAGTTAGCTGCTCCCCGCAGAGATCAAATGTTGCAGGAGCTCGATGCCATCATGCAGGCCCTACTCCAGCGCATTAATCAACGGGTAGAGCGTGAGGCACAAACACTGGACCAGCTTGCCTTAAGACTAAGCCATGCTTTACCAAACCCAGACCGCATGCGTGAGCAAATTGCGAGTTGGCAGCAGCGCCTCAATCAAGCTTGGTCGGTGCGAATGGAAAATTGGAAACGCAATCAAACTCATTACCAATCACAATTAGAGATGCTAAACCCGCAAAGAACTTTAGAGCGGGGCTATGCAGTGATTCTAAAAAAGGAAAAAGAGTTACTTCAGGCAGTGCGTAATCCTAATGAGTTATCGGTAAAAACTAGCTATCAGGTTCGTTTAGCGGAGGGCAGGGTTGAGATTGAGCTAATCAAAGTAGACAGCTGATTTTTTAAGCCTGCTCAAAAAACACTCCCGCTGGGACTTTGAATCTTTTTGCTAGAGCGTTAATTTGTCTTACATTCAGTTGTCTGGCTCCAGACAAGATTTGGGAGATAACGCTTTGATTGCCAACCTCTGGCAAGTCAGATTGTTTGAGTTGATGCTCTTCCATTAAAAAAGCCAATACCGCTTCAGGCTTTGGATCATCCATTTTGAAGTGCTCGTGTTCATAAGTGCGAATTAACTCGCTTACAAGCTCAAAGAGATCAATCAAGGGATGTTTTTTTGACGATGCGACAACATCTGACAGCATGTCTGCTAATTGCACCATTTTTTTGTATTGCTTTTCGGTGCGAATAGGGCTGAGATCAACAGTCTTGGATAGGTTTTCCCAAGCCTTTTTGAGGTCGTTAAGGTTCATTTCTTCCACCCATCCTTGTTATATTCTTTGTGCGTTAAAACGGCCTTGATGTAACAAAGCTGTCTTTCAAACTGTAAATAAGCAATCAAGCGATATTTATTTCCACAAATGTTAAATACAAATAAATCACCAACCTTGTCAGCAGATCTAAAAACTTGCTTTACTTCTGCAGAATTTTTATAAGATCCGAATTCCATCAGCTTTCTCCATGACTGAAGAGGCTCAAGAGCATCTTTGTGAGAGCTAGAAAAATCTAATAGACGACGATTGGTGATGACTCTCATAAAACCATTATATTGCAAGTTGCAATAATTAATATGAAAGATTTTTAGCCCATAAGGACTCAAGGGAAATACAAATTACAAAATATTTGGCTCGATCTCTAAGTGCACGCCAAATTCTTTTTTAACTTTCTCCTGGATGCATTTAGCAAGCCCCAAAATATCTTGGGCCGTGCCATTACCGTGATTGACCAGGACTAGAGCTTGGTTTTCATAGACACCAACATTTCCCATGCGCTGGCCTTTGAAGCCACATTGGTCAATTAACCAGCCAGCCGCTAGCTTGCGCTTACCGGCAGCATCAGGGTAAGAAGCCAGTCTTGGATATTTATGGAGCAGGGTTTCGTATTGCTCATTAGGTACGATGGGATTCTGAAAGAAGCTGCCTGCATTACCGATGACTTTCGGATCTGGCAGTTTACGAGTGCGAATTTTACAAACTGCTAAAAAGATTTCTTCAGGGCTTGGACTAGATTGTTCGGAAAACTGTTTTGCCAAATCTGCGTAATGAACACGTGCTTGCCATTGCTTGGGAAGTCTAAATACGACCTTTGTCACAATAAAGCGCTGAGGATATTTCTTAAAGTAGCTATCGCGGTAAGCAAAGCAACATTCTTCATTTGTAAGGGTGACAAAGGCATGGCTATTGGCATCATAGGCGTCAACAGAATCAATGTACTCACCAATTTCAACCCCATAAGCGCCAATATTCTGAATAGGTGCGGCACCTACCGTGCCTGGAATAAGAGCTAAGTTCTCTAGGCCTGGCAAATTATTCTCTAAGGCCCATGCAACAAAGTCATGCCAATTTACGCCACCACCAACGGCTATCAGAGTCGAATTGGTATCGGAGGAAATAATTTCTTGCCCGGCGATATTCATCAACAAGGTTGCACCGGGTAAAACCGTCGGCAAAATGACGTTGCTGCCACCGCCTAGAACGCGCCATGGTAATTTCTTCTCGGCTATTTGCGTCATCACTACTGGAATTTGCTCGGGAGCGGTAATTTCATAGGCGAGCTCTGCGCTTGCCTCAAACCCAAAGGTATTGCGATGCTTAAGACCAAGGTTTGGGCTCGATTTTGGGTTTGGATGGGCATTTGATGCATAGTTCATGCCACAATCTTATTCGAATGTCTGCCAAGTGCGCAGATAATTGCAAGATAACTCAAATCAATATTAAATAGATTAACCAAGAGATTAACTAAGGAGTAAAAAATGCCCTCATTTGACGTAGTTTGCGAACCGGATATGGTTGAGCTTAAAAATGCGATTGAGCAATCTAATAAGGAAATTAGTAATCGTTTTGATTTCAAGGGTTCAGATAGTCGAGTAGAGCAAAAAGACGAAACTCTGATCTTGTTTGGTGACGACGACTTTAAATTGGGTCAAGTGCGTGATGTGCTTTTTGGCAAGATGGCCAAACGTAACGTGGATGTTCGTTATCTGAAAGATGACAAAAAAGAGACTATTGGTAGCGATAAACGCAAGCAAACTATGAAGATCCAAAAAGGAATTACTTCAGAGCTTGCTAAAAAAGTCGTCCGTATCATCAAGGACAGCAAGATTAAAGTCCAGGCAAGCATTCAGGGTGATGCGGTACGTGTCACTGGTGCTAAGCGCGATGATCTTCAAGCAACGATGGCTTTATTGAAAAAAGACGTTACCGAAGCGCCATTGGGCTTTAATAATTTCCGTGACTAATGATTCTCCCGCGATAGCTCCAGCAAGCGAAGCAGCGATCGAGCGTTTTTGTGATGCTTGCTGGCTAGAAGATGGATTAGCCAAGAACAGTCTATCGGCTTATCGAAGAGATCTATTGTTACTGGCTCAGTGGCTCTATAAGGAGTCTGGCGCTGATTTGTATTCAGTCCAGGAAAAAGATCTCACTGCTTATATTGCGCATCGTCGTGCTGACAAGGCTACTACTGCTAATCGTCGTCTGACGGTATTCAAACGTTTTTATCGACATGCTTTACGGATTAATTTAGTCAAGAACGATCCATGTATTGGATTACGTGCTGCAAAGCAGGCATTACGTTTTCCAAAAATATTGAGTGAAGATCAAGTAAGCGCTTTACTCAATGCGCCAGATATCGAAACACCTTTAGGTTTACGTGATCGTACGATGCTAGAACTCATGTATGCGAGTGGCTTGCGCGTCTCTGAAATCGTCTCCCTGAAAACCGTTGCGCTGGGTTTAAATGAGGGTGTTGTTAGGGTGGTGAATGGCAAGGGTGGCAAAGAACGATTAGTGCCATTTGGTGGTGAGGCAGGTCAGTGGCTTCGTCAGTATTTAGCCGAGGCGCGTACTCCCTTGTTGGAGGGTAAAACAACGGATGCCGTTTTTGTCGGGCGCCATACTGGAACGGGGCTTACAAGACAGGCATTTTGGGCGTTGATCAAGCGTTATGCCACGGTAGCTAATATCCCAGTTGCTCTCTCACCCCATACACTGCGTCATGCCTTTGCAACCCATTTGCTCAATCATGGGGCTGATCTTCGGGTAGTGCAGTTGCTGTTAGGCCATGCAGACATCTCTACTACCCAGATTTATACCCATGTAGCAAGAGAGCGTCTTAAATCAATCCATCAGCAGCATCACCCTCGTGGATCATGATTAGAGTAGCAAAAGTGATTAAGATGGTGATATGACTCTGACCTTAGATTTTTTGCTCATTCCAATCGCCTATCTCATTGGCTCTATTTCATTTGCGGTTGTGGTGAGTAGGTGTATGAACTTACCCGATCCCCATTCTTATGGTTCCGGCAATCCTGGTGCCACCAATGTGTTGCGTACTGGCAATAAATTAGCGGCCGCGCTAACTTTTTTGGGTGATGCACTCAAAGGTTACTTTGCAGTCATGCTTGCGCGAGTGTTATTAGGCGACCAGTCGTTAACGAGCACCTTAGGCTCTTGGGTCTTGTGTGGCGTAGTGCTTACCGTTTTTCTGGGACATTTATTTCCGATATTTCATAGCTTTAAAGGTGGCAAAGGAGTCGCGACAGCTTGCGGAATTTTATTTGGCGTCAATATAATCCTGGGCGCCGCTACCTTAAGCACTTGGATTATTGTGGCTGTATTCCTGAGATATTCATCTTTAGCTGCTTTGGCTGCAGCTGTTTTTGGACCTATCTATTTTGTATTCCTATTTGGCTTTCAGCCGATGGGAATTGCACTCTTATTAGTTTGTGTTCTCTTGATTTGGCGTCATCGTAGCAATATTAGAAATTTACTTAATGGCACAGAGAGTCGTATCGGTTCTAAGAAGAGTAAGAGCTGAAGCCATTGCAAACTAGCTCAACATTAAAGAAAGTATCCCTATGACAATCGCTTACGCCTGCATTCTATTTATGGGCCTATTTCCATACGTAGCCGCTGGTATTGCCAAGAAGGGCTTTGAGCAATATGACAACAGTATGCCAAGGCAATGGTTGGCTAAGCAAACAGGCTTTAGGGCGCGCGCCAATGCTGCCCAAGCTAATCTCTTTGAATCTCTTCCACTCTTTTTTGCGGCAGTGATTATTGCCAGTATCGTTAACGCACCTCAGGTCAGGGTTGATCTTCTTGCGATTGGTTTCGTTATTGCTCGCATTGCATATCTCGTTTGCTACATCGCCAATTGGCCCACTACTAGATCGATCGTGTGGTTGCTAGGGCTTATTTGTGTCATCTCCATCTTCTTTCAGGTCTAAATAGAACAACCATCAATATGACAGTCAAAAAAACAGCAAAACAGGTAGCCACTAAGGTTGCTGCTAAGAAGTCGGTCCCAACTAAATCAGCGACAAAAAGAGTTGCCACCAAGGAAGATGAGTCTGGTCTTCCACTTTCGGTTGTTATACGCCGTCGTATCGAAGCACAAAAAGCACGCTTTCATGCCAATGACAATATTGCTGCATTTATTAAACCGGGTGAGTTAGAGGGGCTGGTTGAAGAAGTGTCACAAAAGATGCAGGCTGTCTTGGAGAGCTTAGTGATCGATACTGAAAATGATCACAACACCAGAAATACAAGTCGCCGTGTAGCCAAAATGTATGTTCAAGAAGTTTTTAATGGCCGCTATGTTGATCAGCCAACCTTAACAAAGTTTCCGAATGTGAGTCGCCTTAATGAGCTCATGATTGTTGGGCCTATTACTATCAGAAGCGCTTGCTCGCATCACCTGTGCCCCATCATGGGGCGCATTTGGATTGGAGTATTACCAAGCAAGGAGTCTGCCTTAATTGGTCTGTCTAAATACTCACGTCTTACTGAGTGGGTGATGTGTAGACCACAAATTCAGGAAGAGGCTGTAGTTGAATTGGCGGACATGCTTGAGAGGAAAATCAAACCTATTGGTGTTGCTATTGTGATGGACGCGGATCACTTTTGTATGCAGTGGCGCGGTGTCAAAGATCGAGACTCTAAAATGGTTAACAGTGTGATGCGCGGCGCATTTTTAAAAGACTCTAATTTGCGTCGCGAGTTCTTATCTTTGCTTGAGAAGCGTTGACTCATCTCTGGGAAATGCTTGACCTTTCTTGCCAGTAAAGTCCCCCAATCAAGCCGTGTGAACTGCGACATTTCATAGTGAGAACAATTCTCAACTATATTGCTTTATAAATCATATACTTATAGAACTACTAGCGCCTCAAGATGATCTCCACTATGATCGCTAACAGTTTAAAACAAGCGTATTGAAAAATCTTATTTACTGTTTGATCCTTTGGAGAATCCATGAAAAATAGTCGTCGCCAATTTATGATTTTGTCCGCTGCTGGTGCTTGCACCTTGGCCTTGAACAGTAAGGTTCAAGCTCAAGCAATGGTTGCTGAAACTGATCCACAAGCTACTGCCCTTGGCTATAAATCAGATGCTTCTAAAGTAGATAAAGCGAAGTATCCTAAATATGCCGCTGGTCAACAGTGTGATGCCTGCGCTTTGTATCAAGGTAAGCCTGGTTCTGCATCTGGTGGTTGCCCATTATTTGCTGGTAAGCAAGTTTCTGGCAAAGGATGGTGCTCCGCTTACGCTAAGAAGGCTTAATGCTTTTAGGTGCAAGGTTTAAGAAAAAGACTGCATAAGCAGTCTTTTTTATTTCCACGCACATCAGTATTTTGAGATCTAAACTCAACTCGTTCCTAAAGCGCTACTCTTTCTATCTGGGTGGTGATCAGCCTTATGTTGCCTGGGGTGAGCGCTTGAGATCCGTCTTCGGAGCCTTTGCCGGCCTGCTCCTGGTCGTTATTGTCGCTAAGTTTCTGGGGGAATTTAGTGGCGTTGATGAATGGCTGATGGCATCGCTGGGAGCCAGTGCTTTAATTGTTTTTGCGCTACCACAAAGTCCCATGGCTCAACCATGGGCTGTCATTGCTGGAAATACGCTTTCGGCCTTGATCGGCATTACCACTCTCCATTTTCTTGATCAGTCTTTGTTAGCGATTCCAATTGCCGCATCGCTATCGATTCTAGGAATGTTTATGCTGCGCTGCTTGCACCCGCCAGCAGCAGCAGTAGCATTGATTGCAGTTTTGAGTCATGTTAGCAGCTACCGGTATGCATTCTTTCCGGTGATGGTGGATTCAATTTTGCTTATTGTGATTGGGGTCGCCTATAGCAACCTTACAGGTAAGCGCTACCCCAACAAGCCCCAGTAGTCCTATTTAATTTTGGTAGCTGCAATAGAGGCAATACAGTCTTTGATGGCGTAATTTTGGAATTTACCGGCATTTTCCTTGCGGACGGATTGTCCGCATTCTGAGACTGAGTTCCGCAGCTTAATTTTGGGGATATTATTCATCGAATGACTCCTTGAGATAGTTTTAATTTTGACTAAATTCTGACGCTTAAGGGCATCAAGAATGATTTTAATAAATTCTAGACTTCAAAATAGAAATCCCCCGAGGGGTGGTTGCAGGATATTTAGCGTCACCCATAATGCGATTATGTAATGTATCCGTTTAGGTATATTCAAACTACAATTCATAATATGCTTAATTGACCTGGTTGCAGGGATTAAATCTGATAAATAGTGATGACAAGCATTTTGAATAAAATTCGCCCAGTGATCCTGTGTGGCGGAAGCGGAACTCGCTTATGGCCCGTATCTAGAGAATCGCTTCCAAAGCAGTTTGTTCCGCTTATTGGCGAGCAGAGTTTGCTTGACCTAACTCTTGAGCGCGTCATTAGTTTTTTGCCGCCTATTTGCATTGCTAATGAAGGGCATCGTTTTTTAGTGGCCTCTGCCCTTGAAAAACTAGCTCCGTATTCTCAGAGTCCGCAAATTATTCTAGAGCCGGCAGGCAGAAATACAACAGCAGCGATGGCCGCCGCTACACATTTGCCAACAGTTGCAGATGATGAGATTCTTTTATTTTTACCTGCTGATCATTATGTGCCTGACATAGCTCAGTTTATTGCCACAATTTCAGATGGAATCTCTGCTGCAGAAGGGGGGTACTTGGTGATCTTTGGAGTTCAGCCTAGCTTCCCAAATACTGCCTATGGGTATGTAGAGGCAGGAGACCCATTATCAATTATGGGCAATGTGACCGCTTCACACCAAGTGCAAAAGTTTTTAGAAAAGCCGAATGCAGCTAAGGCCCAAGAATTATTTCTTTCAGGAAAATATTTTTGGAATTCTGGAATTATTTTGTGTAAATCAAAATATTTAATCTCTGCCTTAAAACAGTGCGCTCCAAGCATTAATGATCAGATTCAAAAATCAATGCAAGCAATGGAAGTGGATGGTATTTTCATTAGACCAGATCCAGATCTCTTTTTAGCTTGCCGTTCTGAGTCGATTGATTATGCTGTCATGGAGAATTATTCAAAAGTAGCCGTCACTCCATTCAAAGGTCAGTGGAGTGACGTAGGGAGTTGGAATGCTGTGGCTCAGCTTTCAGAGTCCGATGGCGCGGGGAATGGGGTTCACGGCGCTGGACACTTATATCAATCTAAAAATACCTATGTACATGCGGGCCAAAGATTGGTGATTGGTCTAGGGCTTCAGGATATGTTGGTAGTGGATACACCCGACGCCGTTTTGGTTTCGCACATGTCTTTGGCTGAGGAAATAAAAAATGTAGTTAGTAGCTTAAAAAATAAAAATGTTCTTCAAGCTACTGAGCATCAAAAAGTTTATCGGCCTTGGGGTTGGTATGAATCGATTGCATTGGGCGAGCAATACAAGGTAAAAAGATTATCTGTAAATCCTGGCGCTGCACTCAGTTTGCAATTGCATCATCATCGGTCAGAGCATTGGGTAGTTGTAAGTGGCCAAGGTAAAGTTACTATCGGCAATCAGACCATGTTCTTGAGTCAAAATCAGTCAACCTACATTCCAATTGGCGAGGTTCATAGATTAGAGAATCCAGGAACAGTTTTGCTAGAGCTTATTGAGGTTCAACTAGGCAGCTATCTAGGTGAGGATGATATTATTCGCTTGGAAGATCAATATTCTCGATAGTAGATGGATCATATGAAAATCACCCTTCAGATTGTTTTATCAGAATGCATTTTGTGATTTTACGGATTGATTTTTATAAAAATAGTGGATAGAAATTGTGATACTAAAAGACTACCTGTTAAATATTTACAGCGCTCCTGAGCTTGCTCAGGTAAACGAAAAATGGCTATCTCGTCCTGTGAATCTTGAGGAAATCCACGATCTGCATGTATTCCTAAGTCAGTGCGAACTTGAATCATCCTCTTTTAAAAAAGCAGGACCACATCGAAAAGATGATTGGGAGTTGGGTTGGTCCGGACACGGCATTACAACCGAGTATCCGGACTTTCCAGATTTGCCGTATTACTTTAAGAAAAATACACATGTTCGAATTGGTGATAAAGCCTATCGAGATTTATCCGGTTTAACTGAGTTATGTTTGTTGCGAACAATTCAAGACGTTGCTTTTGCAAGTGAGTTACTCAAGCGTGCTCAGGCAGTTATTGAGTTCGGATGTGGCACTGGACATAACTTAAGTTACTTGGCCTCAAGAATCCCTCATAACCTATACGGAGCCGATTGGGCAAAAAGTGCGGTTGAGAGAATTGTGGAGGCGGGCATAGTTGAGTCCGGCAGAGCCTTTAGAGTCGATTATTTTGACAAAGCCACCTTTCAAGCGCCCCCTGAGCCTTATGTCGCCTTTACCAATGCCAGTCTTGAGCAGTCGGGGGAAAACTATAAAGAGTTCATAAATTTTCTATTCACTGATGAGGAGTGTATTGGCGGCATACATATCGAGCCGATTTCCGATCTTGTGTCCCCATCACATGATCTAAATAAGTTTTCAATAGATTACGCAAAACGTAGAGCCTATTTAACCAATTTTTATGAATATATGAAAAATTCAGGAAAGATAATCTTGGTTGCAAAAGATTTCGAGCTTGGGTCGAAATTCATTTCGGGCTATCAATTGCTAATTTGGGCCAAATAATGTTTCCTAATGATGTTGTTATAGAGAAATATAAAAAATTTGCCGATTCAAGAGGCGAGCTTGTTATTACACATGAGGGCCAAGTAAATGATGTAATGACAATCAAGCGCTCTTTTTCAAAGAAAAATGTTTTAAGAGGTTTGCACTTTCAAAAGCCGCCAAACCCACAAAAAAAAATCATTGAAGTAGTTAGTGGATCCATTATTGGGTTGTTGATTAATATGGATTGTGATTCTTCGGAGTATGGAAAATTTCACGCTTTAAAAATACATTCTGCCGATGGAAATCTACTGCATATACCGAGCCACTATGCACATGGTTTTATTGCTTTAACAGACGTTGTTTTTCAATATTTCACTATTGGAGCCTATTCCGCTGGCTCGGAAATTGCTATTGCTCCCCCTAAGGTATTTTACGAGCAACAAGGGGTTGATGTTGACTCGCTAATCATTTCAGACAAGGATCGTCTTGCATTCTGTTATGAGGAATATTTTCAACTGTAGTGCGCACTTAAGTTTAATAATTATTTCAAAGGACCTCAAATGAAGAAGGCTCTAATTACTGGGGTAAATGGTCAAGATGGATCATATTTATGTGAATTACTTTTAAGTAAAGGTTATGAGGTTCATGGCACTAAGCGTAGATCTAGTACTGTTACGACAGGCCGAATTGCCCATCTGCTAGATTCCACTCAAGGGGTTGATGTTGGTGGCAGAATCATTCTTCATCACGCTGACGTTACGGATAGCAGTTCAATTAATCGAGTAATTGATAGTATCGAGCCAGATGAAATTTATAACTTAGCCGCGCAAAGTCACGTAGCGGTATCATTCGATGAGCCGGAATATACAGCTAATTCTGATGCGTTGGGTGTTCTTAGATGTTTGGAGGCAATTCGTAGAAGAAATTCTGGCATTAAGTTTTATCAAGCCTCAACATCAGAATTGTATGGAGGTCAAGAGACTGCTGAATATAACGAGCAATCACCTTTAAACCCTAGATCGCCCTATGCTGCCGCCAAGGCTTACGCGTATTACATCGTTAAGCAGTATCGCGAAGCTTATGGCATATATGCTGTTAACGGCATGCTGTTTAACCATGAGAGCCCTCGTCGCGGGGAGAATTTTGTCACTAAAAAAATTACATTAGGCATTAGCAGAATCCTCGAAGGATCGCAAAAGAAAATATTGCTAGGAAACCTATCCGCAAAAAGAGATTGGGGTCATGCAAGGGATTATGTTGATGCTATGTGGAGAATGCTGCAGTGTGAAATTCCAGCTGATTACGTTATTGCCACCGGTAAGGCTTATAGCATTAGAGAGTTTCTTAGCCTTGCATTTTCGATCGTAGGCATCGAAATTGCCTTTGAAGGTAGCGGCATTCATGAGCATGGCGTAGTGAGTCGAATCAATCAGGATGTTTTAAGTAAATATATCAATCGAAAAATTGAGATTGGTACAGAGTTAGTGGCGGTCCATGAGTCCTACTTCAGGCCTCTAGAAGTGGATCATCTCGTTGGTGATTCATCCAAGGCGAGGTCGGAGCTGAACTGGATTCCAAAAACATCATTTGCAGAGTTAGTAGAGGAAATGGTTATTAGTGACATTAATTCAATACGCAAGGTATGAGCGAATGCACGGTCCTAGATTAAGAAATCAAATTTATAGAAATATTTACGAGCGACTATACGGTTGTTCAGTATATCTAGAAGTCATTTAAGTTGATAAGCAATGGAAATTAAGCCCTCTGAAATTTATGATCTGTGCCGGATAGCAAAAAAGGCAAAAGAAGGACATATTGGAAGCTCTTTATCGGTGCTCAATATTTTGAATGCAGTTTATGCATTAAAGATTGATAGACCTATAGAATTTATTATGAGCAAAGGACATGCCTCCTTAGGCTTGTATCTAATACTAAAAAAATATGGCTATGTATCAGAGGATCAACTCGAATCTTTCTGTGAGGCGGAAAGCAATCTTGGTGGCCACCCAAATTATCGCAAGGTAGATGGAATATTTGGCTCTACAGGATCTCTTGGACATGGCTTACCACAGGCTGTAGGTAAAGCAATTGCATTTAATGCAAAGGGAAGTGAAGCTCAAGTTGTGGTGTTAGTTGGGGATGGAGAGATGAATGAAGGCTCCAATTGGGAGGCTATTTTGCTAGGGGCGCATCATAACCTTGCTAATTTAATTTGTATTGTTGATTTCAACAGTTCATCTGAGCGGGCGCTGACTGTTAAAAAAGTACCTAGTGCTATAGAAGCGCTGGGCTGGCATGTAGCACGTATTAATGGACATGATGAAAAGGCTCTGGAGCTTGAACTGCTTCGATCAGACGTCAGTGCGCCCAAATTAATTTGGGCATTCACAATTAAAGGTAAGGGTATATCTTTTATGGAGGGTAATCCTGAGTGGCATCATAAATCGCCAACCGAGGATGAATTGGCTTTGATTGCAAAGGAACTTGGAATTGCGTAAACAATTTTTTTCCACATTGCTAGATCTTTTTGCTGAAGATGAAAGACTGTTCTTGCTGCTTGGGGATATTGGTGTTCATGGATTTAGGACTTTATTAACTGATTTTCCACAGAGAGCTTTGAATCTGGGCATATTAGAGCAGTCCATGATCGGAGTATCTGCTGGACTAGCTAGCGAAGGATTTATCCCCATAGTCCATACAATTGCACCATTTATGATCGAGCGAGCATATGAGCAAATAAAAATCGATCTAGCATATCAACAACTTGGAGCAAATCTAGTTTCTGTTGGCGCAAGTTATGACTATGCCGGCCTAGGTTGTACGCATCACTGCCCTGCGGATGTATCTTTAATGTACAACATTCCAGGCGCGAGAATTATTCTGCCTGGCTCTGCGCAAGAATTTGATCTAGCATTCCGATCTTTTTATTCATCTGGCATAAATTATTTTAGGATTAGCGAGGATGGTCATCAGGGCGGAAGTTACGGGCTAGGGTTTATAAATATTCAAGAGAATTCATCTGCTTCTGTCGCCACTGTCTTTGTTGGACCTAGTGCACGTTTTTATGATGTCAATTCGATTGCATCATCGCAGAATATTTGGTATCTCAATTGTATTGATGAATCTATAAACTTGACCCTTCCTAAGGGCATTAAAGTATGCAAAATCATTGAGGACTTTTATAGTGGACCAGTGGAAGATCTAATTAAAAAGTGGAATCCTTCAGTATTGGTCAAAACCCTTTCCCCAGAGAGAAAATTTTTAGACTCCTATGGAACAAGAGGCCGAGCATATGAAAATGTAGGCCTTAGTCAAATGCATATTAACGATTTCCTAGCGAGTCCTTAGGATGTCAAACATTCTATCTGAAGATGCTGCTCTACTGGCATACCATTCTGATGCATTTAAGAGTGGGGCTCGCATATTGGTCACGGGAGCTTCGGGTTTAATTGGCATCAATTTGCTAGCCCTACTATTTTCTGATGAATTTGTAAAAAAATCGATTGATGTCTATGTATGCGTGCATTCTGAGGCGAGTAAGACTTTTTTAAAGAACACTTTCCCTAAATCTCACATTCATTTTATTAGTCTTGATCTTGTTGGTTTTGGAGTCAATAGCCCTGTTCAACATTTTGATTATATTTTTCATCTAGCTACTTATGGGCAGCCAGGTAAATTTATGTCAGAACAACAAGAAACTATGAGACTTAATTCGATTGGCTTGGTAAAGTTATTTGATTACTTACAACCGAGCGGCAGATTATTTTTTGCATCTACAAGTGAGGTTTATTCTGGGAATCCAAATACACCTCACATTGAATCTGAAATTGGAAGAACTACTACTACGCATCCCAGAGCATGTTATATAGAGGCTAAACGATTCGGAGAGACATTTTGTTATTTAAAATCTCAGGTCGGAGTAAGAGCCTATAGCGGTAGAATTTCTTTGGCATATGGCCCAGGATTTAGAGTTGGAGACAAGCGAGTATTAAATGAATTTATCTTTAATGCTTTGCGTACGGGAAGTATTCACATGATGGATGATGGGTCTGCGCGAAGAGTCTACTGCTATGTGCGCGACACTATTGATATGATTTTGCGTCAGATACACTCTGATCATCATGAGCCCCTTAACATAGGCGGTATCGAACAAATATCAATTATTGATTTAGCAAACAAAATTGCAAATAATTGCGCCTCAAAAGTATTCCCTGGTAAATCAGCAGAACATATTGGGGGTGCACCTCTTGTAGTCTCATCCTCCACCAGTTTGGCATCTAAAATATTAGATAAGAAATCATATGTTTCTATGGACGAAGGCATTGTTCGGGCGACCAATTGGGGTAGGTATATTTTGAGTCAATAGTTGTCATGTAGACGCAATGGCTTTTTTATAAATTTATGTCGGGCGGGAAGAAAATTTTCATGAAAGATATTTTGGTTGTCGGTGGCGCGGGATACATCGGATCCCACATGGTAACCATGCTCTTGGATAAAGATATAAACGTTACTGTTCTTGATAATCTCTCGCGCGGCAACCCAAATGTGACCCCTGCGCCACTGCATGAAATCGATCTTAGGGATCTCAATCGCCTGAAAGAATTTTTTGCTAAAGAAACATTTGACTTGGTGATGCATTTTGCAGCCTTTGCTTATGTCGGAGAGTCGGTTGAAGATCCTGAGTTGTATTATCAAAATAATGTTGTTGGTACATTAAATTTATTAACAGCACTTATTAATAGTCGTGAAGATAATTCAACACCGACGCCCCTAGTATTTTCATCAACTTGTGCCACGTATGGGGAACCCAAAAAGGTGCCCATCGACGAAACCCATCCACAATTACCCATAAACCCCTACGGTAGAAGTAAATTATTTATAGAGCAGGTCTTGCAAGACTATGGAAAGTCGTATGGGTTAAATAGTATTGCTCTACGTTACTTTAATGCAGCAGGATGCGATCCATTGGGCAGGGTTGGGGAGAGACATTTTCCTGAAACCCATCTGATTCCACTGGTACTTGCGGAGGCGCTACGCCTCAAAAAGGGTGGAAATCCCAGAGAGTCTAAGTTAATAGTTTACGGAAATCAGTTTTCAACTCCAGATGGAACTTGTATACGTGACTTCATACATGTCGAAGATATTTGCTTGGCTCATTTACGAGCGGCAGAACGTCTTTGTGAGAAAAAGGTTCATGGCATGGAAAGCTACAACTTAGCTCTTGGGTATGGTTTTAGTGTGCTTGAGGTAATTGAAGCCTGTCGTCAGGTTACGGGCCAGAAAATTGAGTTTACAGTTCACCCTGGCCGATCTGGAGATCCTGCAAAATTAATAGGTGATGCAACATTAGCAAATCAGCGGTTAGGTTGGTCGCCCAATTACAAAGATTTAACTGAAATTATTCGCACTGCATGGCAGTGGGTTGAGCGATCAGAAAATTTATAAGAATATTAAACATAAAAATCATGCATAAAATTGGCCAGCCAAAAATTACAGTATTAATGCCGGTTTTTAATGCAGAAAATGATTTACATGACGCAATAGAGAGTATTTTGAGTCAAAGTTTTGAAGACTTTGAGCTACTTATTATTGATGATGGCTCTAGCGATAATAGTGTTGAGATAATCCACTCATTTAAAGATGATCGAATTCGTTTGGAGCGCAATGAGAGAAACTTAGGTTTGGTGGCCACTCTTAATAAAGGGATTGAATTGGCTAAGGGTGTTTTTATAGCTCGCATGGATGCGGATGACATCAGCCTGGGGGGTAGATTTTTCCAGCAAATGCAATTGCTTGAGGAAAGTAATGCAGATATTGTTGGATGCCATTTTGATGTGATTGATAAGGGTGGAAATTTTCTGCGAAATATAAGAGTCCCATTAAATCCTGAAGAATTTACTGTATGTCTAGCAAATACCGTCCCTTTTGCACATGGTTCGGTCATGATACGTAAATTATTTCTGGCAGAAAATGACTTAACCTACGGACCAGGCCTTTATTCTGAGGATTATGATTTATGGATTCGCATGTATGAAAAAGGTGCAATATTTAGAAATTGTGATTCCACTCTCTTCAGTTATCGGGATTATGGATCTTCATTATCCAAAGTAAAGTTAAGGCAATATTTAAACTCTTCAGAGCTTTTGCGTAGAAAGTTTGTGTCAAATCACTCAGAAGCTTGTCAATCAGCAATTAACAAGCTTTTGCAAAAGAGCAATTTAAATACAGCGATACAGGTTAATGTCGTTGCACTGACTTGCAGACTGATAATAAACTCAGACACTCTCGGCATTCTATATAAAGTTTTTCTAAAAGTAAGTCTACGATCTACTTTTCATGGGTTAGCGCGCATCATGAGAACTTACTTAACTTACCGGGCTTGATTAAGAGGGTAAAATGCCTGTAAAGCTTAAGACACGTAAGCGCCTATGTAAATTTGGTTAGAAAAAGGCTGTTTAGTTTAGGTTGCTATCTGACTTAAGTGTTCAATATTAATTGATCTGGCTGATGAGCATGGGTAAGGGGAGTCATGAATATTCTAATAACGGGGCACTACAAGCATATATTTCATGACGGCAATTGCTTCAAGCAGAAAAAAGGCACTTTTTTAGATAATAATTTTTATAAATTTATTAAGCTAAGAGATGCCTTTGCTTTAAGGGGCGTAGAGTTGATTGCAAGCGATACGCTTTCAGGTCATGAAAATATTGATGGATTGATCGTTAACGATCACCCAAGAGATGTCGATTTGATTAAATCCATACATGAATACTCTGGACCAAAGTTTCTAATTGCAGAGGAGGCTCCATTTATATACCCTGACAATTACGATCTAAAGAGAAGTTTGGAGTATGACTTGATATTTACCTACCTCAAAGAGGGAGTTAGAAATAGTACATATCTATACGCTTTCCCTTTCTTTTTAGATAAGGCAGAAGCCTTAAGGATTAGGGCTCGAGATATCGCCCCAGAATTAAAAACAAAAAAAGTATTTGTTGGTACGCAAAAAAAACCTCAGGAAAAAATAATCAATCACTCAAACTATTCACTAAGAGATGAATTGATACATTGGTATGTAAAAAATATGCCAAGTGACTTTGATTTGTACGGTGGCAAATGGGACCGACTTTATCTAAATGGGCATGGCATCCTGTCTAAAATATTTAATTATCATAAGGTTGATAAATTTAGCTTGTTTAGGACTGATGAATATAAAGCTGTATACAAAGGTAGATTAGATTCGAAATATGGAGCCTTAAATAAATATAAGTATCAATTTTGTTTTGAAAACTCGATCGGCTATGAAGGTTTCGTAACAGAAAAGGTGATCGATGCGTTGATCTGTCGAAATGTCCCAGTCTATTATCCGAGCACTCCAACCTCTTTGTCTGGCATTATTCCAGAGGACATATATATTAATATGTACAACTTCAAAAACTATGAGGAAATGAACGCCTATCTAGATAGTTTGAGCAAGAATCAATATTGCGAATTTATAGAAAGAATTGATCGCTTTATTGATAATTTACCGAATATCTTGAGTGAAGACCACTGGGCAAATTTAGTTGCGGATAATGTAATGGAAAAAATTAAAAATAGAAACCTATGAATCGATACGTTGAACTAGTTGGCGGAATCTATCAAAATTTAGATTCGAAAAGAAGAAAAGAGCTAGCAGTGTTGGTGATATTAATTATTACATCCTCATTTCTGGAAATTTTTTCTTTAGGTTCTTTTTTGCCGTTATTGCAGAGTCTAGCAAGTGAGAATAAAAGTTCTTTTGTTATTTCTATTGATAACTTTATTGCCAATTACTCAACTGTAAATCCCGTTTACGTTATTGGAGCTCTTTTCCTTTTAATCTTTAACTTGAGTGATTACTTAAGGCTTCTAGTTATCAAGTTAACAAATAAAATTTCATTTGGAATTGGTGCAGATGCCTCTAGCCTAATTCTTAAAAGGGCGCTATTGCAACCCTATGAAAAATCAATTGAGAAAAATTCGAATGAATTTATGTCTGCAATTGTTAAGAAAATGGATACATATATTTATTGTGTGGTTGTGCCATTTATTACCCTAAGTTCTTCCTTGGTAATTTCAATAGTATTGATCTCTTTTCTACTTATTCTTATCCCAATCTATACATTATTTTTGCTTTTGCTTTTTTTATGCTTATATGTACCTATATTTTTTAGACATAAAAAGATTTTGGCAGCTAATGACATCGCCTTATCAAGTTATGCAAACAAAGAGGTAAATTTTTTAAGCGAAATGCTCTTTTCTATCAAAGACATCATCATTGATTCTAGGCAAGAATTTGCTATTAGGGAATTTAAAGAAATAACATCAAAGTTATTTGATGCAAAGTCTAGTAATTACACCTTAGCTCAGAGCCCAAGATACATCATCGAGATGATTGCTGTTTCCTTGATAGTTTTCTTGTCACTGTTTTTATTTAACTCTAACTATCTTGTTATCTCAACACTAGCTCTTGTGGCACTTTCAGCCCAGAGGCTAATGCCTCATATTCAACATATTTATAGTTCATATGCCTTAATAAGAAGTGGATATTCATCTGCCTCTGACATATTGTCAATCATCAAAGATAAAGAATCTTTACCTAACAATAGCAATAAGATTAACTTCTCACATACATTGTGCTTTAAAGATGTAAGCTATCAATTTTTTAGCAGAGATTACTCTTCTGTTAGTTCAATCAATCTAACTATTATGCGTGGTGAAAGAATCGCAATTATTGGTGAATCTGGATCTGGAAAGAGCACATTTTTAGATCTCTTGATGGGTTTATTGACTCCATCGAAAGGACTTGTCAGTGTTGATGATGTGAAGCTAGATAAAGAAAACTATAGAGCCTGGTATCCCAATATTTCATACGTCTCTCAATCAATCAATATATTAAATTTAAGCTTGTCTGAAAATATTGCACTCAGTGATAATAAAGGGATTGATCGAGTTTTATTGAATACTGCGATCCAAGATGCTGCGTTAGAAGATCTTGTTCAGAGATTGCCGGAAGGGATTGATTCGATCTTAGGTGAGGGCGGTCGCAATCTCTCTGGTGGAGAAAAGCAGAGAATAGCGATAGCGAGAGCACTATATAAAAATGGGGATGTTCTTGTTCTGGATGAGGCTACGAGCGCATTGGATGGCGCTACTGAGACTAAGATCTTGGACAAGATTCTCAACCTACCCACAAGCCCCACTGTAATCATGGTAACTCATAGCACTAGACACTTAGAGTATTTTGATAGAGTAATTGAATTTAGGGACGGTAAACTTTATGAAGTTACTGATTAATGCCCCTAATATCCACTCCGGTGGGGCTGCCATATTGCTTAATCTATTTTTACAAGATGCTAATCTTGCGAAATATTCAGATGTTTTGTTAGTTGTTGATGCAAGATATCAATCCACCGACGTAAACCAAAGTGCGCTTCGGGTTGAGTATGTCAAGCCAACAATGCTGGGTCGTTTGTGGAATGAAGTAAAGCTATGTTTTTTCCGAGGAGATATTTTTTGCTTTGGGAACCTGCCCCCTTTATTGACTCGATCAAAAAATGTAGTTGTTTTTATGCATAACGCGCTTTATTTTGAGCCAGCACTTTGGCCAAGTTTCCCGCTGAAAACTCGATTAAGATTGATGATTGAGAGCTTCCTATTCCACCTTACAATTCACTCCACTTCTAAATTTTTAGTTCAAACGCCTCATATGAAGCGTCAACTATCAAAATTGTCAGTTGATCCAGAAAGAATTATCGTTGCACCATTTGCTAATATTGCTGCCCTAAATCATAGTTCAGGCTCAGATAAATCCTTTATTTGCATTTCTTCTGGGGATTCTCATAAAAATATTAACAATCTTATTCTGGCGTGGGAGATTTTGTCACATGAGAATATTTATCCCCCATTGCTTTTAACCTTATCTAAAGAGGAATATCCGAGTCTTGTTGGGTGGATAGAATTGAAAATCCGCGATCGGCAGCTGCAAATCCAAAATCTAGGATCGCTTAATCACAGTGAAATTACAAAAATCTACAAATCAGGTTCTGCTCTCATTTTTCCATCACTTGTGGAGTCATTGGGATTGCCATTGATTGAAGCGCGTGAAGCTAATATTGATATTATTGCGCCTGAGCTGGATTACGTTCGAGATGTAGTGTGTCCGGTAGAGACCTTTGATCCACTATCACCAATTTCAATTGCGAGAGCTGTAAAGCGTTATTTAGGCATTCCGGAAATGCCTATTGAACTGGTTTCTGCCTCAAATATTATGCAGAAAATTTTTGATTAAAGCACTTGAAAATATTAATTACATCTCAACATTTTTATCCTGAAAACTTCAGGATTAATTCTGTTGCTAAGAGCCTAGTAGCTTTAGGTTATGAGGTTGATGTATTGACAGGGATGCCCAATTATCCCAGTGGAAAAATATTCAAAGGATATGAGAGCGCTTCGTTGAAGAATGAGAGCTACGAAGGCGTTAGCATTTTTCGTGTTCCAATTTTTCTTAGGGGAAGCGGATCAAATATTGCTTTATCGCTAAACTATTTAAGCTATGTTTTATCGGCCAGCATTTTTGGATATTGGCGCCTTAAGAAAAGGTACGATGCTGTTTTATGTTATGGAACTTCACCGATTTTGCAGGCCATCCCTGCCATTATATTGGCAAAAAAAAATCATGCAAAAATGGTGTTGAATGTACAAGATTTATGGCCTGAAAGCGTATCTGCAACTGGGCGTATACATTCTCCGGTGGTAATCTGGGCACTATCAAAAATTGTGAGCTGGATCTACAAGCATTCGCATATTGTGCTAGTCCAGTCTGAAGCGTTTTGTGAGTCTATATTGCAAATGAGGGCAGGTTTAAAGATTGTTTACTGGCCAAACTCAGTCGATCCCATGCTTTACAAGGGGGAAGAGATCGCTTTGCCTTCAAATCTTGTTGAACTTTTCTCATCAGGTAAATTCATTATTACTTTTGCTGGAAATATTGGGTCTGCCCAGTCAATAGAGACAATAGTAGAGGCCGCCGAACTTCTAAAAGATCAGGACCACATCAAAATTGTTTTATTAGGGGATGGAAGTAAGCGAGCCTGGGCATTGCAAGAGATTGAAGATAGAAATCTTTCTAACTTGTATTTACCTGGCGCATTTCCGGAAAGCCTAATGCCATCTATCTATCGGAAAAGCTCTTGTCTCTTGGTTTCCCTTTCCAATAAAACTATTTTTTCCTTAACAATACCAAATAAAATTCAAGGCTATTTGGCGCAAGGCAGGCCTGTCATTGGGTCATTAAATGGAATTGGCGCCAAAGTTATAGAGGATGCCGGTGTCGGTTTAACCGCTTCCGCAGAAAACCCTCAATTACTGACACAAAAAATTCTTGAGATGTCCCAAAAGTCAATTAATGATCTCGAAACCTACGGACGCAATGGAAAAGCCTATTTCATGAATCATTTTGAACACGATCGTCTTATGGGACAGTTAGATGATATTTTGAGAGGCTCTTTGTAATTATGAAAATATTAATCTTAGGTGCAAGCGGCTTAATCGGAAGTAATATTTTTAATTACCTGTCCAACAACTCAAGCCATGATGTATTTGGAACCTATCGCAACCACAATGCTTTAAAAGCATTTGATGAGCCAAAGATTCTCAATTTGATTGAATTTAATTTAGGAGAATCAATCCAACCACTCGATAAACTAATAGCTAAATTACGTCCAGATGTGATTGTTAATACGTTAGGTATAACTAAGCATATTGATGAGGCTCGGCTTAATGTAATTAGAGTAAATTCGTTATTTCCACATCAATTAGCCGAAATTGCTACCAAGTATAAAATTCGACTTATTCACATCAGTACAGATTGCGTATTTTCAGGTAGTAAGGGCATGTATACGGAAAATGACGTGCCAGATGCTATGGATTTATATGGGCGCTCAAAAATATTGGGTGAGGTAACTTACGATTCTCACTTGACCTTGAGAATTTCAACCATAGGAACAGAAATTACCTCCCAGCATGGATTGCTGGAGTGGTTTTTAGCATCCTCGGGTACTTGCTTGGGATACACCAAGGCTGTTTTTAGTGGATTGCCTAGTAAGTATTTTGCAAATGTTTTGGAAAGAATAATTTTGCCCAATGCTGAAATTTCTGGGCTTTATCATATAGCTAGTTCCCCCATAGATAAATATACTCTGTTGGGAGCCTTGGCAAACTTTTACAATAAGAAAATTGAGATTGTTCCCAATGAGGCGCTGGTTATAAATAGGTCTTTAGATCCAACAAAGTTTGTGGAAAAGACGGGCTATGTAGTGCCATCATGGGATGAGCTAATTAATATTCAATGGCTATAGGAAAGCATATGTTTAAAAATAAAGTCTTACTTATTACTGGTGGGACGGGTTCATTTGGCCACGCTGTATTACAAAAGTTTCTCAATACTGATATTAAAGAGATTCGCATATTTAGTCGTGATGAAAAAAAACAAGACGATATGAGACTTGCTTTTTTAAATGACAAACTAAAGTTTTATATTGGCGATGTTCGAGATTACGATAGTGTTGCTCAAGCGATGAAGGGCGTTGATTACGTATTTCATGCTGCAGCCTTAAAACAGGTCCCATCATGCGAGTTTTACCCATTAGAGGCAGTGCGTACCAATATTTTAGGAACTGAAAATGTATTAAGTGCAGCTATTGCCAATAATGTATCGAGAGTAATAGTCTTAAGTACTGATAAAGCGGTCTATCCCATTAATGCTATGGGGATGTCTAAGGCTATGGCTGAAAAAATTGTTGTAGCAAAATCTAGACAGCTTGATTCTGAAAAAGAATCTGTCCTTTGCTGTACGCGGTATGGGAATGTTATGGCTTCACGAGGGTCGGTCATACCCCTATTTGTTAATCAAATCAAATCAGGCCATCCTATTACGATTACAGACCCCACCATGACTCGTTTTCTCATGTCTCTGAATGAGTCTGTAGACCTGGTTATCCATGCATTTACCAACGGCTCTCAGGGCGATATCTTTGTGCAAAAAGCGCCTGCAGCAACAATGCATGATTTAGCAATAGCGCTCAAAGAAATTTTTAATTCATCTGTACCTCTGCGCATTATTGGAACTCGGCATGGTGAAAAGTTATATGAATCGCTAATATCTCGTGAAGAAATGGCTCATGCAATAGATATGGGTCGGTACTATAGAATCCCTGCAGATATTCGAGACTTGAACTATGCAAAGTATTTTAGCGAGGGTGAAGAGAGCATTTCCCGAGCAGAGGATTACACATCTCATAATACTCAGCGGCTTGATGTCAGCCAGATAAAAGAGTTACTGTTGGGCCTCGATTTCATTAAGGAGCAATTAAATGCTTAAGGTAATGACTATTGTGGGTACACGTCCTGAATTAATAAAGATGAGTCGTGTGATCCATGAGTTTGACAAAAATACAAATCATATTTTGGTGCACACTGGTCAAAACTATGACTTTGAATTAAATCAAATTTTCTTTGATGATCTCAACATTAGAAAGCCAGATTACTTTCTTGGAGCTGCCGGTGAGAATGCTGCTCAAACTATTGGACAGGTAATTATCAAATCCGATGAGGTGATGGAAAGGGAAAAGCCTGATGCAGTATTGCTGTACGGTGATACGAATTCTTGCTTGGCAGTAATTTCTGCAAAAAGAAAAAAGATTCCGGTATTTCACATGGAGGCAGGTAACCGCTGCTTTGATCAAAGGGTTCCTGAAGAATTAAACCGTAAAGTATTAGATCATCTTAGCGATATCAATTTAGTATTGACCGAGCATGCTCGCCGTTATTTAATTGCTGAAGGTATTAGACCTGAAACGATTATTAAGACTGGTTCTCATATGAAGGAAGTATTTGATTTCTACGGCCCTAAAATTCAGCAATCAAATGTATTAAGAGAGCTTGGGCTAAAGTCAAAAGAATTCTTTTTAGTCAGTGCTCATCGCGAAGAAAATGTAGATTCAACCGAAAACCTTCTGAATCTTATTGAGTCATTAAATGCCCTAGCGCAAGCCTATCAATTTCCAGTCATTATTTCTACGCATCCTAGAACTCAAAATAGGATGGATTCTTTGCCTAGTGTTGAGCTAAATTCCAAAATTCAATTTTGCAAGCCATTTGGATTTTTTGATTACAACAAATTACAAATGGAGGCATTTTGCGTTGTCTCTGATAGCGGAACTATTACCGAGGAAGCATCTATCTTGGGTATGCCTGCAATCACCATTCGTAATGCCCATGAACGGCCAGAAGGCATGGATGTTGGCGCCTTAATTATGTCAGGATTAAAGTCTGACCGAGTCCTAGATGCTGTTCGTATTGTAACGAGCCAACCAAAACATGAGGGCTCTAGTTTTGGTGTCGTGCCAGATTATGAGGCCAGCGACGTTTCCAAAAAAATATTACGTATAGTATCAAGTTATGTTGACTATATTAATCGTACGGTATGGCGTAAGGCGTAAATGAATAGATTTAGCGCATCATTTTTAAACTCCTTGTCTCAAGAGGCTAGTAATTCCCCTAGACAAAGACAGCACCTAAATTTACATGCTAGCTATAGTGATAATTGTCAGCGCTTAATCAATGTTGTAAATGGTGATAGTTATATTCAGCCACATCGCCACAGTGTGGATCCGAAATTGGAAACCTTAGTGGCTTTACAGGGATTTTTCTCTCTCATTAAATTTAATGATGAGGGAAAAATTATTCACATCAGCCTATTTGGCTCCCAGCAATATGTTGGTCATTCATGCGATGCTTTTGGTGCAGAGGTATACCCGCAGGAATGGCACACAATTATTGCTATGACTCCGAGTGCCACCTTGCTTGAGATTAAGGAGGGACCCTTTGACCCCAATACTGCTAAAGAGTTAGCTTTATGGGCTCCCAAAGAGGGTTCTTTAGAGTCGAAACCCTATTTTGATAGCCTTAAGAGTTGTGCGTGGGATAGTATTTCGTGATTTAGGGTGTGCTTTACGGCCGATGAGTGATAATACTTGGCAAGAAAAATCAAAGAACTTTTTGAGGAAAACACGGTGTCGCTAAGAAAGCTATTAAATAAAGGTTTGTCTCACTTTAGACTGGAGCTACGCCGCTTACCTCATAAAATAAAGCCCAGTGCAGACGCACAAGCGCTTTTCTCTGGCAAGAGCACTCAATCTTTTGTCAAATATCACATCGGATGTGGCAGCATATTAGTCAAAGGGTTTTTAAATATCGATGACGCGCCATTAGGAAATCAGTATGATTTTCGTGAGCACAACATTTATGAGTCTAAGGAGATGCCAGGTGCTTTTATCTTAAAGCATGACTTATCAAAGGGCATCCCTGCGCAAAATGATTTTCTACAAAGAATTTACCATTCTCATTTTTTTGAACACTTAAATCGTGATCAGGGCGTTGAATTTCTTAAAGATTGCTTTCGCTCCCTGGAGGATGGTGGCGTCATGCGCTTTGCATTACCTGATTTTCGCCTTTGGTGTACCAACTATGTGAATGGTAAAAGCGCATTTTTTGATTGGTATCGCAATAATTTTTTACCTGAGCACGAATTTCATTACCATACCCATGCTCAAATTTTTACTGGGATGCTTTACAACCATGGTCATCAGATGGCATATGACTTTGAAAGTCTATCAAGTCTATTAACCAAGATTGGGTTTAAAGACGTAGTAGTTGGGCAATGGGGTAACAGCCTGTACTTTGATGATCTAGACTATCTTGAGTCAAGCGATAGCGAGCGTAGGCTCGAAAGCTTGATTATTGAATGTCGCAAATAGCCCAATGCTTTTCTCCTTTTGCATAGGCAATCATTCAGTGATCGATACATGCAATCAACTCGCTAAACGCGAGCTAGTATTTATCAGGGCCAGATTTAGCTACTATAGTTTTTTATGTCAGTTCTAGTCTTAGCGTTTCTTGGGTCCCTTCTTTCCGCGCTATGGATTGTGCGCTATAGCCATTTACATGCACGGTATACGGCAGATTCTGATTTATCTGGCGTTCAAAAATTCCACCAGATACCTGTCCCCCGAATTGGTGGCATCGGAATTTTTATAGGCATATTACTGTCCCTAGCCTTTCGTTACTTTCAAAATAATATAGTTGGAACCTTTGGGCTTATATTGTTGATGTGTGCTTTGCCAGCATTTTTGTCTGGCTTGGTTGAAGACCTTACAAAAAGCGTTGGCGTCAAATTTCGTTTATTTGCAACGATGTTATCTGCAGTTGTTGCGGGCTACTTCTTGGATGGTTGGCTTACATCAGTGCAAATCTTAGGGATTGATAACTTGATGCTGAGCTACCCATTGTTCGCCATCGCAATTACTTGCATTGCAGTTGGTGGCGTGGCAAATGCATTTAATATTATTGATGGCTACAACGGCTTATCCAGTATGGTGGCAGTCATTATTTTGGCTGGCTTAGCGTATGTGGCATTCCAGGTTTCTGATTACCAAATCATGATTGCTGCTCTGGCGATGGTTGGTGCCCTGCTGGGATTCTTAGTCTGGAATTATCCCCGTGGGCTAATTTTTTTAGGTGATGGTGGAGCCTATTTCATTGGGTTTTGGATTGCTGAGTTGTCTGTTCTTCTTACGGCGAGACATCCAGAGGTTTCAAAGTGGTTTCCACTTTTGTTGTGCATGTATCCCATATTTGAGACGATCTTCACCATTTATCGCCGAGTCATTTTGAAGCGCACGCACCCTGGTGCGCCAGATGCATCTCACTTACATCAAATGATTTATAGACGTGTGGTGAGATGGTCAACTGATTCGGATGAGGCTTGGATTAAAACTCAGCACAATGCGATGACCTCACCATATCTTTGGCTGCTCACTTTATTTGCTGTCATTCCTGCAGTTTTATTTTGGCGCTACCACTTGGCATTAAAAGCATTTGCCTTGGTATTTGCTGTAACTTATGTCTGGATATATTGGGGTATCGTCAGGTATCAAATACCAGAATATTTAGTCATTCGACGGGATGCAAATTAGATAATATCTTTAATTTTCTATTTCATCTTAATACTAGGCCTTACTGAAAAACATGATATTTGTTATCATTCTTACAAGATATAAATAAGCTACCTTTAATGTGTACATGAGCGATTAGTCTCCGAGTATGTTTTGTGATAAATTGTTAATATGAGAAAAATAGCTTTAGTTTGCGGCATAACTGGTCAGGATGGAGCCTATTTAGCGCAACTATTATTGACAAAGGGGTACAAAGTAATTGGAACTTCACGCGATGCTGAGGCTAGTTCATTCTCAAACCTTGATAAATTAGGAATTAGATCTCAGGTTAGCTTGACCTCTATGTCATTAAATGACTTTCGAAGTGTATTGCAGGTTATTTCAAAATTTGAACCAGAAGAAATTTACAATCTAGCTGGACAAACTTCTGTTGGGTTATCTTTTAGTCAGCCTGTTGAGGCAATGGAAAGTATTTCGGCCGGCGTTCTTAATTTACTGGAGGTAGTTCGGTTTGTTAATAGAAAAATACGAATTTATAATGCCGGATCAGGGGAGGCATTCGGTGACACTGGAGGCAGCCCAGCAGATGAAAAAACAGCCTTTAGACCTAGGAGCCCATATGCAGTTGCTAAAGCGGCTGGTTTCTGGCAGGTAGCAAATTATCGAGAGGCATATGACTTATTTGCCTGTACTGGATTGCTTTTTAATCATGAGTCTCCACTTCGCCCACAACGATTCGTAACTCAAAAAATCATAAACGGTGCAAGAGAAATTGCTTCAGGAAATTTGAAAAGCTTAGTCTTGGGGAATTTAGATATTACTCGTGACTGGGGTTGGGCACCAGAGTATGTAGAGGCAATGTGGATGATGCTTCAATCCCCAAGTCCCGATGATTTTGTGATAGCAACAGGTATCTCTTATTCTTTAGAGCAATTTGTAGAAAAAGCATTTTTATCTTATAACCTTGACTGGAGAAAATATGTTCAGGTTGATAAATCTTTTTTTAGGCCGTTAGATATTAAAGTTAGCCAAGCTGACCCAGCTAAGGCAAAAAAGATGTTGGGGTGGCAAGCAAATCTAACACTTGAGCATATTATTAAAAGAATGTCATCTAACACTTTTTAAATTTAGGGCAACAAGCTTCAATTTGTTGTAGATTGAAAGCGGGCGCCCCTTTGCTAATTTGATCATTTGTTCGAGGCTGCTACTAATTTTTACGCGCAATAGAAATTGAAAGACCAACTAGTATTATCAGTTCAGTGGCTATGCTGGAGTAGGCTGTCGCCATAGTCCCAAATTCGGGGATTAGCCAAAAGTTTAAACTTATATTGCCAATTGCTGCTAATGTGGCAGTTAGTGCGTAAGATTTCTCAAAATTAAGAGCTAGTGCGGCTTGTGTAAGAACAGTATTTGGTATTAATAATGCGATCATCCAGCCTAATATGGAGAGTAATTCTGGCGTTTGCGTAAAATCAGTTCCATAGGTGTACTTTACTAAAGGCTCTCCAACTAGCTGGATGATTACTGATCCCGCAAGACCAAAAATTACGCTAGCGAGAAACATCTTTGCAATATATGTTTTTTGCAAAAATTTTGTATTGTGAAGCATGCGTACTTTTCTAAAAATCCTGATTGAAAATGGGGCGGCTAATATGGTCGTTATTTCTATTAGGCGATAGGCGGCTGCATATTGACCAATATCGAAGTTTGATACTTGACAAACTCTAAGTAAAATCAGATCAGATCGGAAGTAAATGTTTGTAGATAAATCAATACACAAAAATGGTAATAGTGTGCGATAAATGTTTATATTACTAGATAGAAGTGGTTTAAATTTTGGCTTAAATCTAAATCCATCCTTAAAAAAAAGATTGGCACATAATGCCCCTATAGCCCATGCTCCTAAAACCTGATATACCTCACAGTAGCCGAGTAAAACTGCAATAATTATTAATAAAGCCGTAAGTGTTCTTTGCTTTACTTGCCACAAAGAATCATTGTTTATTTTGCCTTCGGCCCTCAAAAGTGATGAGGCATATTGCGTAATTACCGCACCCCAAAAGCACCAAATGATTGTAAGTGCAAGATATAAGTTGTCTGCTATTAGCATAAGACATAAAGCGCTTGTTGCTAAGGCTGCCATTAGAGAGTGCCCCATCGCAATTTGCGGGAGATTTACTTTCATTCCACTTAAATGGTCACTTGTTCTAGTAAACTCGCGCATTAAAAGATTACGTAGACCTCCATCGAGAAAAATAGCCAAAATCGATCCGATTGCTAGCGCCGTTGAGTATTGGCCAAAATCAGAAGCCCCCATTTTTCTTGCAATAAAAAAACTAAGAAAGAGCGAGATTGTCCCAACTATAATTGTAGAAATTAGTTGGAAAAAATAACTCATACGTACCAGTCTAAAAAAGGTACTTTATGCTGCAGTTGATTTGATAACATAAGCCCTCTTAAGGAGGGGGAATCTTTTAATTGAATTACCCTGATATTTATTGAACACAATAGTTGCTTTAGCGATTTAAAAGTTTTTTATAGAGCTCATAATACGAGTGCGACATTTTCCTTGCTGTAAAGAGATTTACATAGCGAGCAAACGCGCTTTTACCCATTTCAATTGCTTTGTCTGGATTATTCCAAAGCCAAGTCATAGCATTTGCAAAAGCTATTGGATCTCTAGGAGGAACAACTAAGCCTGTTAATTTATTTATATTTATATAACTAGTGCCGGTTCCAATTTCACATGAAATAAGTGGTTTACCAAACATAGCCCCCTCTAAAAGAGATACTCCAAAAGCCTCTGATCGAAGGTCCGATGGAAAGATTACGCTGTAGCAAGCTTCCAATAGCGAGCTCTTGATATCTTCATCGACGTGACCTAAAAAAAATATATTGTTGACTTGATATTTTTCCGCCATAGATCTTAATTTCTTTTCTATGGGCCCAGACCCAACAATCACAATGGGATAGGGCACAGTCTTAGCCGCTTCAATAAGAGAGGGCAATCCTTTGTAGTAACGAAACGCACCCACAAAAAGAAAAAAACGACCGCAAAAAAGATCTTGATAGTATTTGACTAGATTTTTATTAACTTTTGAGTAGCTATCCCTATCAAGACCAATCGGTATGATGGTTGTTTTTTCTGAAAAGGCTTGTAGAACTGAGCTTGTGTGGAGATAATTCGGGGATGTAGCAACAATATGATCAACAGATCTTAAAAATTTTTTCTTAAGAGGGCGGTAAAGTGCAAGCAATAATTTTTGACGAATAATGTCTGAGTGATACGTTACAACAGTTGGCTTTTTGGGGTTAACCAAAAGGTGCACAAAATCCGCAAAGGGCCATGGAAAGTGATAATGAATCAGATCCGCCTTGGTTGACAGATATCTAAATTTACCGACGGCTTCTCTAGAAAATCCGTTTGACGAAAACTCAAAATTACGCTTTGCATTAATGAGTTCATAACCATGCATTGGAGTCGGGATATCAGGTGGCGTCTGATGGAGTGCCAGAACAGTATTGATGACCCCTAAATCTGCAGTGCCACGCGCGATCTGATCTATGACTTGCTCAACGCCCCCAATTGTCTCAGGAAGTGCATTTTTATAAAAATGGAGTACTTTTATGGGGGTAGTCAATTGTATTTTGCTTGAATTGCTAGTTGGTGATTAACTTTAATCATTATAAGCTTTTACTATCTAGTATAAAATTTAGAATCAATAATATTAATCCTATCAAAAATAATGTGTATCACTAAAAAAATATCAATCATAGTCCCCATATATAACGAAGCAGGAAATATTTTAAATCTTTACTCTCGATTGGAGGGTGTTTTAACTACAATGCCGCAATTTAAATGGGAATATATTTTTATAAATGATGGAAGTATTGATTCTTCATTTGAAGTTTTGAAAACACTTGCTGATTGTGATGAAAAAGTTAAAGCCCTTGATTTTTCACGTAATTTTGGGAAGGAAATCGCTTTAACAGCTGGGGCACATGAAGCATTGAATTCTGATGCCGTTATTTGTATTGATGGTGATCTTCAGCATCCTCCGGAGTTAATTCCAATATTAGTCAATAGGTGGGAAGAAGGCGCTGAAATTGTAGTGACTATTCGCACGGAAATTGAAAAGCAGCCTTTCTTTAGGCGGTTTGGATCATATGTATATTACTGGCTCATGCGTAAGATCTCAGGCATTAATCTAAAGGCAAAGACAACAGATTTTAGGCTGTATGATAAAAAAGTGATTCAGGTTTTTGCAAAAACTACTGAACGTGAGCGCATGTTTAGGGGCATCATGGATTGGATGGGATTTAGACGTTCCTACGTTAATTTTAAAGCGGAAGCAAGAGTCAATGGTCAGCCCGCATATTCTTATGGCAAACTATGGCGTCTTGCAGTAAATAGTCTCACCTCTTTTTCTTTATGGCCGTTGAGACTCGCTGGATATTTAGGGGTTTCAATATCCTTAATAAGCGGAATATTATTTCTTTGGATGCTTGCTAATTATGTTGTGATGAAAGTTTGGATATACACACCGCTGGCAATGGTTGTGGTTGTGAATACCTTTTTAATTGGAGTTGTATTAATGGCTCTTGGGTTGGTTGCCTTATATGTAGGGGTAATTCATACGGAAGTTATAAATAGACCTCTGTATATTTTTAGAGACCGTATAAATTGCTAGGGTTGAATTTTAAATTATCACCCAAAGAAAGGTTAAGCCTAGCAAGCTTATTGTCTTCTAGTTTAGGCATGACTCTCGTTAGTGTGGTTGGTGGAGTGCTGGGGTATGCTTATCAATTAATTGTTGGAAGAATGATGGAGCCTGCGGAGTATGCAGTGCTAATATCCATTACATCTCTGGGAACTGTTTTTAGCTCTCCTCTGGGTGCAATTTCTATGTTGGTTTCCAGAAGCATTTCATCTTTCTTTGGCGGCAATAAATTAAGAGATATTTCAGATTATTATCAAAAAATTACCACCCAATTAGCTTGCGTTGGTATTCTTTTAATAATTTTTTGCATGCCATTTATGGAAATTATTGGAAACTTTCTTAAATGCGAATCGATAACTCCAATTATTTTGTTTTTACTAATTACCTATTTTGGGTCTTTTGGAACAGTTAATAATGCATACTTTCAGGGAATAAGATATTTCAGATGGTTAGCTGTTACATCTATTTTTTCAGTGATTATAAAACTAGCAATATCACCTTTTTTAATTCTAATAGGCATGGGTATTAATGGCGCTTTAATTGGGATGATGTTTGCCGCATTAATACCTGGACTTCTTGGTCTTTTTAAAATACATTCGATTAATAAAAATAACTATTACAAAAATCTAGTTATTCACAGAGACGCTTACAAGGTTATTAATTTTCGTGACCGCCTTTCAATAATGACGATATTGTTAGCTAATGTCGCATTTGCAATAATGACTCAGCTCGACGTAGTTTTAGTAAATAGATTTTTTCCATCTCTTGATGCTGGCCTATACTCCGCAGCTGCCACTATTGGAAGAACGATTTTATATCTTCCTGGGGGTGTATCGATTGTAATTTTTCCTTATGTTGCAAGCCTGCATTCTCGGGGTGAAATGAACTATTCGAATTTTTATCGTTTATTTTTTATTACATTTCTGATTTGTTTTATGGCAGCTTTATTCCTATTCTTATTCTCAGAATTACTGGTTAGAAATATATATGGAAGCTCCTACAGTGGTGCGGAATACATCTTAAAATGGTATGGTTTTGCAATTCTACCAATGTCAATGGTAATGTTGGCGGAAAATTTCTTAATTGCAAAAAACGAGGTTATTTTTACATGGCTATTTATTTTTATTGCTCCAATTGAAATAATCTGTATGTATAACTTCCATCAGAGTTTAGACAAAATACTTCTAGTGATTTTTATATCTGGATTATTGTTATTATTGCTTGGTTTTTTATTTATTTATTTTAAGATGCAGACTACAAGTAGAGAAATATGAAAAATTACAAGATAATAGACGTAATTCATTTAACAAAAAATGTATTTAAACTCGTAACCGAGAGACCAAATCTAAGTGTAGTGGCTGGGCAGTGTTTTAATCTTGGAGTTCCTGGCACGTCAATTAATCGTGAGTATTCAATATATTCTGGTTCAGGCGATCTCAACCTAGTATTTTTAATACGTGCTATTGATGATGGATTGGTTAGCTCTAGATTGCAAAAAATGGTGCCCGGGGATGGGATTGAAATAGATGGGCCGTATGGTGAGTTCTGCATCCCTTTGGATAAACAGAGATCAAAATTTTTCTTTATTGCTAGCGGTACCGGGATCGCTCCATTTCACTCATTCGTAAAAACATTCCCTGATATTGATTACACAATAATTCATGGCATACGTTATTCAAACGAAACGTATGATTCTAATGATTATAAAGTTGGAAGATACATACCTTGTATCTCATCTAATCCTCGTGGAGAAAGCATGAGGATTACTGATTATCTTAAGCATAACCATCCACCCGATGATGCATTATTTTACCTCTGTGGCAATCGAAATATGATCATCGATACCGTTGAAATTCTCCTAAGTTTAGGGATCAGCGGAAATCAAATTATAAGTGAAGTATTTTTTTAGGATTTATATGCGTATAGCAATTTCATATCCACCAATCATTAATCAACTTGGTCAAAAGGCGATGGTGTCTCAAAATAGAAATGTGCAATTCTTTAAAGAGCCTACGTACTTATTGCCCGTTACCTATGCGCAAGCTGCTACTTGGTTAAAGCAGGGTGGACACGATGTTTTTTGGGATGATGGTAACGCTCAGCTTAAAACATATGATCAATGGTTGACTGATTTATTGGCCTGGCATCCAGACATCGTAGTATTTGAAAGCACTACGCCGGTCATGAAGTTCTATTGGAGGGCTATAGATGAGATAAAGTCTCGGTCCCCACGTACTATAGTTGCATTGACTGGTTACCATTCGATGCGTAAGCCTGAAGAGACGATGCAGTCTTCTATGGTCGATGTAGTCATTCGAAGTAGTAATGTTGATTTTGTTTTACATAGGCTTGTTAACTATATTGACCAGAATCCCGCATGGAGGTTGACATGCCCTTTGGAAGGGTTGCATATTCGTATGCGTGGTAGAGAAGTTCGATCCACAGGGAATTTTCGTCAGGTGGAGCCCTTGGATAATTCTCCGTTGATAGATAGGGATCTAGTCTCATGGAAAAACTATGCTTACGAGAATGGTAATTTTCTGCAAACCCCGGGCACTTATGCCACGAGTGTAATTAGAGATTGCATGTTTGGAAAGTGCACTTTTTGTAGATACAACGGACCAGACTTGACATTTTCTTTGATGTCTGTGGAGCGTAGTCTTGATGAATATGAGAATCTTATTAATAACTATGGGGTAAAAGAAATTTTTGACGACTCAGGGGTTTGGTATAGAGGTAGGGAAGCTAGAGAGTTTGCGCAAGGGATTATAGATCGTGGATTACATAAAAAAAATTGCTATTTTGGAATTAATACACGGTTCGAATATTTGGATGAAGATACGATAAAGCTGATGGGAAAGGCTAACTTCCGATTTGTCTTATTGGGTTATGAGGCTGCGGATGATGAAACATTGCAGCGATTGAATAAAGGATACCAACTTCAGCATGTCGAAAATTGTCTGAATTGGTTAACCAAGTATGGACTCCACCCACATCTAACTATCATGGTTGGGTATTACTGGCAAACACAAGAACAACTAGATAAAACTGTATCTGAGGTTAAGCGACTAATGCTTAGTGGATTAGCTAGAACTCTTCAGGTTACTTTGTGCACACCCCTGGACTACACTCCATATCATCAAGAATGTATTCAGAAGGGAGTATTGCTTACTGATGACTACAATGATTTTGATATGAGTAAATTAATAGTGAGGACCCCTATTCCTCATCATCAATACTATAAGGCGATTAAGCAGATGTACGGAATTGCGTTCAATCCCTTATTTATCATAAGGCAGTTTCAATTCTTATTGCGCGGTCGAAAGCGAGACTGGCAGTTTTTATTTACATATAGCGTGCGAGCAATTCGCCGTGTACGTCAACATATCTTCAATCTTACGCGTAATGCAACATGAGTATGTCAATAAAGTACTCAATTATTATTCCAGTAAAGGAGATTAATGACTATATTCGGGAGACTGTACCTCATATTTTAAAGCTTGATTTCCCAGCCTGGGAGTTGATTATTCTCCCTAATGAGTTTTGTGAAAACGAGTGGCTCTGCGATAAGATTCGCATATTACCATCTGGTAGAGTTGGGCCAGCAGCCAAAAGAGATCTTGGAGCTATGGAATCAAAGGGTGAAATCTTGGTATTTTTGGATGATGACTCCTTCCCATCGAGCAATTACCTCTCAGTAGCAAACGACTACCTTGATGATGAAGAGGTTGTAGCTCTTGGGGGTCCTGGTATAACGCCTCAAAACGATTCATTTTGGCAAAAAGTATCTGGGGCTGTCTTTGTGAGTAGATTTTCTGGAGGCGCCCCAGAGAGATATCTGTCTATTGGAGTTGAAAAGCAGGTGTATGACTGGCCATCAGTGAATTTAATTGTAAAAAAATCCGACTTTATTAGGATTGGCGGTTTCAATACTGAGTATTGGCCCGGCGAGGATACTAAGTTATGTTTGGATCTACTCAAAAATACGCACAAAAAAATTTTATACATACCACAGCTGGTGGTGTGGCATCATCGTAGATCTGGCTTAAAAAGACATTTAGCGCAGATTGGGGCATATGGTCTGCACAGAGGATTTTTCTTTAAAAAATATCCAGAAACATCAAGAAAACTTTTATATCTTACCCCTAGTCTATTGGCCATATATTTAATGGCATCATTAGCTGGATATCTCTTGACGACAAATTGGCCCCAACTTCTTTTTCTTCCACTCTATATGTACCTATTAGTTTTAGCACTTGCTTTTCTTGATATTTGGAAAAAAATCAACATAAGGGTTGGTTTTGCAGCATTGCCATATGTGTTGTTAACACACATTTATTATGGAGTTAAATTTCTTCAGGGGATTTTTACCAAAGAATTAAGAAGTAGATTTAGATAAATTACTGCGGATAGCATCAGTGACCAAAGGGCAAGACCAAGGAGCAAGGAAATACTATTATTTCTAATTGGCAATATGACATTTATATTTTTGTAATTCTAGGTTGTTAATTAGTAAATTAAATTATTTAATCAAATTTAGACACTCATGAATAATAAAAAAATATCCGTAATTATTGCAACTAAGAATGAGGAAAAAAACATTCTTAACTGTATAAACAGTATTACTCAACAATCTTATAAAAACTTTGAAATAATCGTCATTGATAATCAGTCAAAAGATAATACTGGGGAGATTTCAAAATCCGCGGGCGTCCACTATCATACATTAAGAAATTCGTCAAAAACTGAAATAAAAAATTATCGAGGGGCGCAAATTAATCAAGGAGTTGAATTCGCTTCAGGTGAGTACATATTTATACCCGATGCCGATATGATGATTGAGAACGGTTTTTTTGAAGAAGCAATCGAATATATGAGTAAATATGATGCAGTTTACAGCCCAGAAATCATCATTGGTGCAAGTATATTTTGCAAGTCTAGGAATCATGAGCGTCAGTTTTATACTGCAACATGCTTAGATGTACCTAGATTCTTTAAAAAAAGTATATTTAAATTGGCCGGAGGATTCGATCAGTCGAACATTGTGTTTGGTTACGATGATTGGGATTTCTGTAAGAAATTAAAGAGTGTGACTGGCGATATTCCTATTATGAAAAAAAATATTTTCCATAATGAATCAGCTATGAATTTAGGAAAATATTTAGGCAAAAAAAAGCTATATATGTCTGATTCTAGGTGGTATATAGAAAAGTGGGGCAATACTGATGGGGATATATTGAGGCAATTTGGATTGTATTATAGATATTTTGGAGTTTATGTCGAGGCTGGAAAATGGAAAAAATTAATTAATAATCCAATTCTTTCCTCGATTATGTATGTTAATAGAGCGTTAGTTGGATTGCTCTATTTGTGGATGGTAATTAACCATAGGTATAAAAATAGGTGAAAATTGCGATATTACAAAATTCACTTTGGAGTGAGGGTGGAAGCACTAGTGGTGGTGATGAGCTTGTCTGGGAGTTATTTAACTTTGAAAAAAGAGATGAAGAAATTTATACCTGGTATTCTTCAAGGCTGGGATGTAGTTTAGTTAAATTAAAAATAAAAAATATGCAATATTGCATAACAGATGCTGAGCTATTTAATAAAAACATATATACTTCTTACTTAATATCGTCAATTCGGGCTATTATCAAGCTAATTTTCAAAAAATATGAAGTAATTTATGCTTCATCTGATTTTTTTCCTGACGTAATTCCATCTTTCTTATATAAGATAACTCATAATAGGTCAAGATGGATTCAATGTGTTTTTCACATATACCCACATTGGAGGGTGCGTCCTGGTACGATAATCAAAAATTTAATTGGAGAATATTCTCAAAAGATATCTCTAATGATGATCAAAAAAGCTGATTGTGTGCATGTTATTAATGGCCAAGTACGAGATCACCTTATTCAAATCGGCTTTGAGGCAGAGAAAATATTATTAATTCCCCCGGGGATTAATATGTCACGAATCCAGAGTTTGACTTTGTCCGATGGAAATAAATATGAAGGTGTATTTCTGGGGCGGCTGAAGGACAGTAAAGGAATTTTTGATTTACCGAAAATATGGAGAATCGTAACTGATAGTTTGCCAAACGCTAGGCTTGCCATTATTGGAGGCGGTAGCGCTGAAACTATTAATAAATTAAATTTAGAAATCTCCAAACTTAAATTAGAAAATAATATCTTTATATTAGGGAGTCTTGAAACTGATACCGTGTATGAAATATTAGGGTCTTCAAAGGCCTTTGTATTTCCGAGTCATGAAGAGGGTTTTGGTATTGCAATTGCCGAAGCATTAGCATGCGGAACACGGGTAATTTCTTGGAATCTTAGTGTGTATGATCTGGTATATGAGGATCAAATTATTAAAATTCCAAGATTTGATTTTCAGCTATTTGGTGAGGTTTTAATTGATATTTTAAAGGTCAATAGAGAGATAAATATGGCAGGAATAGAGTTTGTCAAAAAATATGATTGGCTCAATATAAAAAATCATTTCATATCTCTTTTGAGGGGGTAATATATTTGAAAATTTCAGTTATATTACCCGTATATATGGGTTCACACTTGATCGCTAGGTCATTGACTTCATTATTGAGTCAAGATTACGATGAATTTGAAATTCTAATAGGTGAGGATAGTGGAGAAATTAATATTGAAGAAAGAGAAAAAACAATTGCAATTGTAAAAAATTTTAATAGCGATAAACTTAATTTATATATTAATAAAAAAAATCTAGGTTATCCAGTTAATCTCAAATATTTAGTTTCCTGTGCGGTTGGTGATATTTTATTTTTATTTGCACAAGACGATATTCTAGCTAAGGGAGCATTAAAAAAAATTGCAACTATTTTTAGTGAAAATGAAAATATAGGAGTTATAACAAGGCCATACTTTTGGTTTAGTAAGAATATTCATCTGCCTATCCGAGCTATATATCCGCCTAATGCAAATAAAGATACTATCATATCTTTGACTAAAGATGTGAGTAAAAAAAACTTTTTTAAAATATTTGAGTCTGTTGGCCAATTATCAGGATTGGCTTACAGGAAAAAATATCTGAATCACGGTTTCCATAACGATGTATTCCCAGCACATATTTATCCTTTTGCTTCAATTTTGTTGAGACATGATTGTGTTTATCTAAAGGATTACATAGTTGCTGTTGGAACTGAAGATAGTCAGACGAGGAAATTATCTTCTATTTATGAGTCCTCTCCGACTGAATCATGGCTTAAGATGTACGACACTATTTTTTCTGGTGAAAAGTATTCAAAATTTAGAGCATGGGGTTATGATCATATTTGTAGAAATTATTTTGGGTTAATACAAATAAAATGCCATGCTAGAACATCATTATTTTTTAAAGAAATTTTAATTTTATTAAAAAATAAACCGATAATAATAATAGATCCAAAGTTTATTTTTATTTGTGTCAGTTTAGTTATTTTACCTAAAAATCTACTTAGGAAATTAGTAGACTTATATAAATCTAAAATAAATGCAAAGATTATCGGCAACATTCATTTTAATGAATCGATTTAAATTAAAAGGCTTATTAATGTTTTATTTCAAGCATAAAAATATTCTTAATATATTGCAACATTTGCAAGTTTCGATTGCAAGAATTTTTGTGCCTATTTTTATGTATCTTGGAATTTCTCCAAATTCTGTAACTTTGTTAAGGTTTGTGATAGGCGTGTCGTTTGCAACATATTATTTCTTAAGTGGAGGGTATGCTAATAATTTATGCGGGTTGCTGGTTGCTTTCCTGGCTACGATATTTGATTTTGTTGATGGCGAATTAGCTAGAAAGACTAATAGTACTAGTAATGTCGGTAAATTTTTGGATGAGTCTTCAGATCAAATTTTTATGTACATGATATTTCTATCAATTTTCTTATCTACAGGTAACGGTGGGCTATTTAGTACTAGCATTAGAGAGATAGGTATAGTATTTTTAGTAATTCACGCATTTACCCTATGCCTTTTTGAAGTTATTAATTCAATGTTGAATGCTCGCTTGTCATCCAACGCGCTATCCTATGAAGATTTATGGGCAGTATTGTTTGATAAATATGGCCAACTAAATTTCCAAGATAGAGTTTCTTTGAGCATGCTTGACGTACATAAATATAGTGTTACAAAAATTTTCTTTACCGTTAGCTATCTGTTAATTTTCGGAATTTTAATAGATCAGATACCTCTGATATTTTTAATACTTTGTGTAACGTTTTTGTTTAGATCTATCTGTTTATATATTGGTATTATTTTAGTTAAATCTAAAAAATATACTAATATTAAGTTAATAAATTTCGCTAGAGAAAGAGAGTTATGAGTAGATTGCCCATGAATGATTGGAACAAGTTTTACGAAAAGTTTAAATTTTCAATTCCAAGCCAATTTTGCGTATTAACTTCTATTGAGATAAGCGCTGGCGATATATTAATAGATTTAGGTTGTGGTAACGGGAGGGATTCTCTTTATTTTTTATTAAATCAGAATATATTAACTTATGGTGTTGATCGTTCGGATTCTGCAATTAAATCCATTACTACATCTGACCCATCTCTCCATAATAATTTTTTTAATTACGACCTTACTATCGAGTCCAGTTGGGCCAATCTTTTTTCTAATATTTCTAGGGGCGGCAAAAGACTGATTTTTTACAGTAGGTTCTTCAATCATTCCTTAACGGAGGAGGACGAAAACACTCTCATAAATATGCTGGTAAAGTATTCAAGTCCTGGAGATAAATGTTACTTTGAGTTTAGGGTTGAGGAGGATAAAACTCAAACCCATATATTTGGTGAGCATTTCCGTCGATTTCAAAGTTCGACAGCCTTTATTGAGAAGTTTAGTCATACACCATTTGATTTGGAATACTTTGTAGAAGGGCGTGGAATGGCTAAATTTAAATCCGAAGATCCATTTGTTGGTCGATTTATTTTTATCAATAAATAACAAATTATGGGGGAGTGCTTGAAAGTTGTTATTTTGGCAGGGGGGCTTGGGACTCGTATTAGCGAAGAATCAGTCCTACGCCCAAAACCTATGGTTGAAATTGGCGGTAAGCCAATTCTATGGCACATCATGAAATCTTATGCAAGTTGGGGGTATAAGGAATTTGTATTGTGCCTTGGCTACAAGGGCTATGTTATTAAAGAGTACTTTTATAACTACTTCTTACATCATGCAGACGCAACACTGTCGCTGGAAACTAACGCAATTACTTTTTTAAATGCAAAGTCCGAACCTTGGACCGTTCACTTAGTAGATACAGGTGAGTCAACCATGACTGGAGGTCGTGTAAAAAAAATTGCTGATTTTATACGGCATGATGAGTTGTTTTTCCTTACCTATGGAGATGCGGTATCAAATATAAATATACCCCTTAGTCTAGCAGCACATAAGAGAAGCGGTAAATTGGCTACACTCACCGCCGTTTCTCCCCCACCAAGATTTGGAAATTTATCTATAACGGGGAATGAAGTTCATAGCTTTAAGGAAAAAATTATTGGTAGCGAGGGGCTTATAAATGGTGGATTTTTTGTTTTATCACCAAAAGTATTGGAATATATTGACGGGGACGATACCGTTTGGGAAGAGGGCCCATTAAATAAGTTGGTACTGACTAAAAATCTAAATGCATACCTCCATTCTGGTTTTTGGCAGCCTATGGATACCATCTACGAGAGAAACTTATTGGAGAAATTATGGCAATCCGGAGATGCCCCCTGGAAAACCTGGGAGTGATCGAATGGCCGAATTAAAAAAATTTGATATTCCATTTGCAAAAGCTTCAATGTCAAACATTGAAATTAATTATGCAAATGACGCAGTCGCAAATGGCTGGGGTAAAAAATGTTATGAATACATAGATAAATTTGAAGTTAAATTCAAAGAATATTTAGGCACTAATTATGCTATAGCGACATCAAGCTGCACGGGGGCAATGCATATTGCTGTGCGTGCATTGGGTATAGGCGTTGGAGACGAAGTAATTGTTCCAGAGGTTACTTGGATCGCTACGGTTTCTCCCTTGATTTATGAAAAGGCAACTCCTGTTTTTGTTGACATAGATCCAGTTAGTTGGTGTATGGACGTTTCTAAAGTTGAGAGCCTAATCACGCCCAATACTAGGGCAATAATTGCCGTTCATTTATATGGCAATTTATGCAACTTAAATGAATTGCGTAAGATATGTGATAAACATAATTTATATTTAATCGAAGATGCAGCAGAAGCTTTGGGCTCCGAATTGCATGGGAGAAAAGCTGGAAGTATCGGGGATATTGGTGTTTTCTCGTTTCACGGAACTAAAACCATTACTACCGGTGAGGGTGGCATGTTGGTTTGTAGGGATGCAGAAATTTATGAGAAAGCTCTTTTGCAGTCAAATCACGGTAGAAGACCATCTAAACACACTGCGTTTTGGATGGATGAAGTCGGCGTGAAATATAAAATGTCGAATATTCAAGCTGCAATAGGATGTGGACAGCTAGAGAGAATTGAAAGCTTTATTGACCGTAAAAGAGAGGTGTTTTATAACTACAGATCTAAGTTAGAAAAATTTTTAGATTTAAGCATGAATTATGAAGGTGAGGACGAAAAAAATTCTTTTTGGTTGCCTGCGTTAACTTGCGTTGATCTTCTCAAGGAAGATGAAAGAGATGTAATCGTACAAAATGCAAATAATTTGGGGGTTGGGTTGCGCCCATTTTTTTATCCTCTAACTCGTTTCCCAATGTTTTCTCATTACCCGGTTTCGGAGACGGCTCAAAAAATAAGTTCCTCAGGAATTAACCTTCCCAGTTATTACGATATTACAGAGAAAGAAATGGATGTAGTTATAGAGAAAATTAAGTTGGGACTATGCTCTTAAATAATAGTTGCTGGTCTGGAAGAAGAGTCCTTATAACGGGTCATACCGGATTTAAAGGCACTTGGTTGAGCTTGCTTCTTTCCAGGATGGGTGCTTGCGTAATTGGCGCATCCTTACCCGCCAATGAATATAACGCTAAATTTTTTTTAGCAGCCAGCGTCGATTCAATAATTACCTCAAATAATTATCTTGATGTAAGGGATGCGGATGCGGTTAACGCGTTATTTGAGAAGGAGAAGCCACAGGTTATCTTTCATTTAGCGGCTCAAGCATATGTAAGAGAAAGCTATAGGGATCCTGTACATAATTGGACTACCAATATTTTGGGATCAATCAACATATTGGAGGCTATACGTAAAATAAACTCTGTTGAAGCGATGGTTTTCGTTACATCCGACAAATGTTATGAGAACAAGGAATGGCTATGGGGGTACAGAGAGGTAGATCCTTTGGGTGGATTAGATCCCTACTCAGCTTCAAAAGCATGCTCTGAAATTCTTGCAAATAGTTATAGGCACTCATTTTTTTTGCAAAGAAATATCTACATAGCAACCGCTCGAGCCGGGAATGTAATCGGCGGCGGCGATTATTCTCCAGATAGATTGGTGCCCGATATATTTAGAGCTATTGATAATGCTTCACTGATGCAGGTAAGAAACCCATATTCCACTAGGCCTTGGCAACATGTTTTGGATGCTTTATCGGGGTATGTTTTACTAGCAGATAAACTTATTAATGGAAAAGGGGAGTACGCACAGGCATTTAATTTTGGACCAGAAGCAACCGAAGTGAGATCTGTTCAAGAGGTATTAAATTGTTTTAAGAGTGAGTTTCAAGAATTAGAATGGAATATTTCTGAATTAAGTGGAGTTCATGAGGCGGCTAGTTTATCTCTTGATAGCTCTAAAGCAAAGAAAGTTCTAGGATGGAAACCAAGGTGGGGATTTGCGCAGTCGGTTGAAAAAACAATTGAATGGCATAAGGAAGCGAAGAAACATCCAGGTCAAATTTTAGGAATTACATATGATCAAATAAATTCTTACATAGAAAATTATGAATAAAGAACAAATTAGAGAAAAGATTCTTGATCTGGTAGGGCTGTATCAGGCGGCTGAAGACAGTGAATTAAAGATTTCTGCGCCTGGAGAGAATCACATTCCGCCATCGGGAAAAGTCATAAACGAATCAGAAAAAAGAAATATGGTAGAAGCAGCACTTGATGGCTGGCTTACCTCAGGAAGATTTAATGAGGCGTTCGAAAAACGCTTGGCTAAATTTATTGGATGTGAGTATGTTCTTACCGTAAACTCTGGATCATCTGCTAATTTGATAGCATTTGCAGCGCTAACCTCCCCCAAACTTGGAAGTAGGGCAATTATGCCTGGTGATGAAGTCATCAGTGTTGCTGCAGGATTTCCGACAACTATAAACCCAATTATTCAAATGGGCGCCATTCCAGTTTTCGTCGATATCGAGATACCAACATACAACATCGATATCAATAAAATTCAAAAAGCAATCACTGAAAAGACTAAGGCAATAATGTTGGCGCATACACTTGGAAACCCATTTAATTTAGAAGCTATCAAAGAGATATGTGATAAGCATAAATTATGGATGGTTGAAGATTGTTGCGATGCATTGGGATCAAGGTATAAGAGTAAGATGGTTGGAACATTTGGTGATATTGCAACCCTAAGTTTTTATCCGGCTCATCATATTACCATGGGTGAGGGCGGAGCGATATATACCAATAATCTTGAGTTAAAGGTAATTGCGGAGTCAATGAGAGATTGGGGTAGAGATTGCTACTGTGGACCGGGGTGTGATAACACATGCGGAAAACGATTTTCTTGGAAATTAGGTGACTTACCCCTTGGGTATGACCATAAATATATATATAGTCATTTAGGCTATAACCTAAAAATAACTGATATGCAGGCTGCATGTGGATTAGCCCAATTAGATAAGCTGGAGTCTTTTATCGATAAAAGGCAAAAAAATTTTGAAACATTAAGAAACTTATTAAGTGAATGTGAGGCAGCAATAATTCTTCCCGAAAGAACACCCCACTCTGACCCATCTTGGTTTGGATTCATGGTGACACTGAAGGAGACTGCAGGTTGCACTAGAAATGAATTGGTAGAATATTTAAATCAAAATAATATTGGAACAAGACTACTATTTTCTGGCAATGTGACAAAACAGCCATACATGCATGGTAGAAATTATCGAATTTCTGGTGATTTAAAAAATACCAATACTGTAATGAACAATTCCTTCTGGGTGGGCATTCAACCAGCCCTAAAACTGGAAGAGCTTCAATATGTAGCTGAAAAAATAAAACATTATTTAGGGTTCGGATTTTGAGTGAATTGACTCTAACAAATTTGGAAATTGATGGTGCAGTTTTAATCATAAGCCCCATTAGATGCGACGATAGAGGATGGCTTTGGAAGAGTTATAACGGACTAGATTTACGTAGTAACAAGGTTGAGTTTTTGTGTAATGAATCATTTATAACATTCTCAACCGCAGGGGTTTTAAGGGGAATGCATTATCAAGGAGGTGATCAACCTAGTTCTAAAATTGTTACTTGTATAAAAGGAGCAGTAACAGACGTACTTCTAGACACCAGAAAAAATTCCCGAACATACAAAAAATTTATTGAACTGAATTTAGATGGAGAAAGTGGGCATTCTATATATATTCCAGAGGGCGTTGCCCATGGGTTTTATGCAAAGAAAGACTCTCTAATGCAATACATGATGAGCGCCTTTTTTTCACCGGAAAATGATTTAGGCGTCCATTGGAATAGTTTTGGATATGAATGGAGGGTAGATAAAAATTTAATAATTTCAACCAGAGACTCAAATTTGCCAAATTTTAAAAATTGAGATGAGATCAAACCCCATAATTTCAATATGCATACCAGTTTATAACGGCGAATTACATATAAAAAGACTTTTAGATAGTCTTGTTAAAGAATTTAAATATCTGGATCTAATTGAATTAGTAATTAGTGACAATTGCTCAGAAGATAACACCCAATTAATTATCGAGTCATATAGAGATAAGTTATCAATTCAATTATTTAAGCAGGAAATTAATATAGGATTTTCAAAAAATTTACAATTCACGGGGCAGATGGCAAAAGGTGAATATGTAACATTTATAGGGGCTGATGACAGGGTAACAAGCCTAAAGAATCTTATAAAAATGGCGGGTTGGATGAAAAAAAATAAAATTCATTTTGCCTCATCAAACTTTTCAATATTTAATTTATCCAATAGAAATACTCGACTGGCAAAATTTTCTGATGAAAATTATGTTTATAGGGAAGGGGATGAAAAGAGTATCGGGGTTTTATGGTTCGAATCCGCCTTAGCATCAATAGGTGGATGGGTTGTGAAAAATAATCCTGAAATATTTAAAAACATTAATGAATCAACAATATACCCAGAATACTATATTGGAATGCATTCTATAGAGCAAAATAAATCATATGGAGTGTACATAGACGGTTTTTATCAGCAGCTACTATCAAACGATACAAACCAATTGGCAAACATGCAATATACAAATATTAAATATTTTACAGAATTAAATGAGATTAGAAATATTTTTGTAAAAAAAATTGGTTGTAATAATTTGGATAAAGAAATCTCAAGAAAATTGATAAACAATTGTATATCCTTATACGCATACGGTGTAACATCAAGGGAAATTATAGGGATGTTAATAAAAGTTAAGGGGTTAAAATATCTCAATCTAATAGGATTTATATACATAAATCTAATAATATTTTTACCTAGAAGTATCCTGAAGAAAATCTTATATATCTACAGGCAATGACAATAATCTTTAGGCTGGAAAAATATAAAGAAATCCTGATGATAGGAGCCCTTATATTTGTATTACAACTACTGATTCCTACTGGAGTGTACATGGGGGGTGATTGGACACTTCCACAAAGCTCAAGTCAAATAGATATATTCTCTGCATTTAATGCCTGGAATTCAAAAGCAAATTTTGGGGTCCCATCAATAGAGACAATCTCAAGTTTTCACTATAGGATCATTTATAAGCTATTCGACATCATAGGAATTAGTTATTTGTATTATGCGAAGTTACTAATAATATTAGTAACAACTCTAAGTGCAATTTATATATATAAATTTTTATTTTTAATAAATTATAATAAAAATTATAATTTATTATTGACATTAATGTACATTTTATCACCAATAGCATTTAATATTTTAACAATGGGGTGGTTAAATGCATATATTTGCTATTCACTTATCCCGATTTATATTTATTATATATATAAATTTGATAAAAAAAATATCAATAAAAATATTATAATTCAGACATTATTGATTTGGGTGATGGGAATACAAATTCAGTCTATATTATGGTTATTTGTATTAACTGTAATTGTAATGATTTTAAAAAAAGAGTTAAAAATATTTTATCTTAGAAAATATTTTACCGCATTTATTTACTATTTAGTTTTCTCCGCATCTTGGATAGTAGTTTATCTAGTGTCTAACTATGGCTCAAGAAAATTTAATATAAATGCAATAGTAAATATACCTGAAAGTATATCTGCTGATAGTCAATTTAATTTAATAAATGCAGTAATTGGTTGGGGATCTTTATATAATAATTCATATGAAAATTCAATATCTTATAATATTCCATATATTGCACAGGGTTTATTATTAGTTCCATTTATATTGGTATTATTAAATATAAATAAATTAAATAAAATATATCAATTCAAAGTTATAGTCTTCTCTGCAATTTTTTGGATATTAATGCTATATGTAGTAATGGAAGCAAGAAATATATTTTCTATCTTGCCAGGATTTGCAATTTTTAGACAAGTAAGCAGAAATATTATTCCATATTATTTTTTATATGTATCAACACTCGCATATTTGTACTTAAATATTGAATCTAAAGTATACAGAATAATAATATTTATCGCTACATTAACATCCGTATTAATGTCATCGGTTCCCTGGGTAATGAATTTAAATAATCCAGCACCAAATACATTTTCATTGGCGTTTATAACTAATCATTATCCAACAAGCTATTTTGACGTAGAGAATATTCTTCAGGAAAAAAAAGAGCTAAGAGCTCTATTTTTGCCAACTGGAGTAATGCAAAGATTCTATAACGATGACAGATACGTGGGCAACTACAAGTCATTCATTGATACCCACGCTGCATTTTCGGTTGGAAATGGATCCATTTCTGTTGGAGGGGGGAGATTTAATCCAAGCGAAGTAGTTGTAAATAAATACATAGGTGATGTTTTCCCTTCGGGAGATTATTTTAATGAAGATAGATTAATTGATATATACATAATTAGAAAGGCAATGATTCCTGGGTATTCAATTTCATTTGGTGATTATTTTTCAAATAAAGTCTTTATCAATCTATTTGATAATGATGATATTTCAGTTTATGAAAGAATAAAAAAGAATTTTATTCTAAGGGGTAATGATGGAAAAACAATATCATACCAAAGACTATCAAGTTATAAATTTTCATTATTTGAAATTAAAGATATTAGCGATATTTATATGGCAGAGTCATATTCACCCTATTGGGCGTTATGTGAAAATGACAATAATAATATTTTAATATTAATTAAAAATATATTAATGAATAAATGTACATACTCTAAATATGGAAGTAATATATATGACTTTGGCAATCATTTCTATATTAAAGAAATATTCAACAAAAATTCTAATTATATAATTATTTATATATTACAGTATTTACTTTGTGCCGGGTATATTATTTCTATAATAGTAATTATTTTTTATCATATAAGGTATAAGGATTATATTAAAAATCATTATGGATAATATACGATCACGATTTTTGAATATAACAATACTAATAATATATTTAATACTAATTTTAGAGGTTAATTTAAGGCTATATTCATTATCATCAAATGTAGCAGATTTAGGTTTTTTCATTCATAACATTAGTAATGCATTAAGTAATCCAAGTATTATTGTAACGGGTCATGTTCAACCACTTATTCTCCCGCTTAGTTTGCTGATTAATATTGTTCCCGTAAGTTTTAAGGGATACCTTTTAATTAATTTACAAGCATTTATAGTTATTTTAACTGGCTATCTCTTATATAAACAAATAAATAATTATATTGGTTTTATTTATTCAGTAAACTTGCCAATTTGGATAATGACACTTTTTGATTTTCACTTAGATGTTCTTATCTTACCGTTAATATTTTTTTGCTATCTATTCTATGATAAAGGAAATTATTTCAGAGTTAGTATTGCAACAGTTTTGATTTGCATGATAAAGGAGCCTTATGCTTTAGTCTCATCATTCTTTGGATTGTATATATTAATTGATCAGGTTAATAAAAAGAATATTCGTGCATTTTATTTAGGTATATTCGTATTTTTATTTGGTATATTTTGGTTTTTTATTGCAGTTATATATATTATGCCAAAGTTCAATTCTGGAAATTATGGAGCATTGAGTAGTAATGCATATTCATGGATTTTGAATATTAATACACTAATTAATATTAATGCATTATTTGATTACAATTATATTAATAAATTATTATTTCTTATTTTACCATTTAGTATTTTAGGATTCATACCAATTTTTCAACCTAAGTACTTGATTCCAGCAATGCCAATATTTCTGATTGGAATTTTATCTCTCAACAAAAATTATTTTGATTATAACAACCACTATTTGGCTGCCACATCGATACCATTATTAATTGCACTAAATAATTTTATTTCTAATTCGTTATACAAAAATGGCATTAAAATATATGTTGTAGTTTGTTCACTATGTGGATTAATATATCTTGGTTCCACTCCTATTTCTAGATTATTTTGGAATGATAAAATATCTGAATATAGTTGGAGAGCATACATTCCTAGCGAAAGAAAATTAGAAATAAGTAAACTTTTAATTAAACATATACCTAGAGATACAGCTATTGCAGTATCAACACAAAATAATATTAGTACAAGTGAACTTAGTAGCCGCAATTATTATTACTTATTTCCACAGGGTGTTAAATTTGACGACTCACTTAGCTCTAATACAAAAATTGCTGATTATGTAATTTTAGATACTAAGATTCCACTGTTTATTAACGCAGATGGATGTAGTTGGTATTTTGGAAAATGCCATGATGAAGTAATTGTTAATAAGTATTTTGATTATATCTCACGACTTACGAACTACGAATTAATTTTAAACTTTGATGGATTTATGATATATAAAATTAAGTAAATATGAGATTTTTTTTATTAACCATTCTTTGTATATTTTCAAATTATTCATATAGTTCTTATATTGCAAATTTTGAAACTTTAACTAAAAATAAAGTTGTAACGTTAGACTATTTGATTTTAAAAAATAGTGATATTAATACGTTCTCTTTTGCAGATGATAATATCAATATCAAAAAATTCAACGAAATTTGGGTTAACTATAAAAATCAAGATAATAGCACTAATTGCTCAAATATTTATAAATTGAGCTTTATAAATAATTATAGTCAACATCATGTTTTAGTAAGTAATTCTGACACTTATTTATTAAATAATATATTAGATTTTGATTTAAAATTTAATGAAAATATATATGCATATTATTTAGATAGATACTTTAATATTAATACGAATATAAACCCCCCAGTCATTAAAAGTTTAAAAAACAACACTTATTTAATACAAAAAAGAATTAATTTAAATGTACCTAATATTCGTAAAATACGAATAACTGTAAATAAATCTATTGAATTAAAATCTGTAAATATTTCATACAAAAAGCCATATAATTTCTTTGTTAAATATTTTGAATTTTCTTCCTTAGTCCCTGTTGAATTTAATAAAGATTATTATATATATGATATAAATATCCCTCACTTTGATAATATATCAATTAGTGAGTTATTTATATATATTAAATCACCGATATATAATTTAACCACTTTAAGGGAAAATGGGCTCATTAAAGTTGACTATGAGACCCCGATCAATAGCAGTACTGCGAATGAATTTTTAACTAATGTTTTATCCACTTCTAAAATAAATAATTCTATTATTAGAGATACAATCGATATTTCACCGGCCTATAATACATATGTTGGGCTATTCAATAAAATTCTAATTAATAACCATTGTAATAAAGAGTTAGACTCTATAGTGCTGGTTAATACAGCTCAAATTCCTTATCCTCTTGTTTTATCACAAATTGATACTTTAATATCTAATCTTGGTGGTCCATTTAACCTTAATTTTAAATCAAAAGGTTTTATTGAAGTACCAGACATCAAATTTTTCATAAATACGAATTATTTTAATGGTAAAAAAATAAAAGACTACTATTACAAATCAGGAGCTAATACAGTATATTCGTCCTTCATATATGATGATAAGTCACTATCTTTAGGCTTAAATAGTTCTGAATTAAAGGATCTATATATAACCTTTTTATCTGATATTGATAACCTTTTATTGCTTGTAAATTATGATCATAATGGTACCACTCTAACCCATCAATATAATATACATAAAGGTATTCCATTTTCTCTTGATCGATTTAAAGACTATAACAATATACATATTACTTTATTTCACAAATCAATCCCACTATCCTTCTACTTATTTAAACCCACTATAACTTCATATCCACAAGCACTTCATTATAATTTTCCAATTATATTTGATGAAAAGTTTATTTCTCAAAATTTGAATGATGATATAAATATTGATATTATTAAAAATACGTATGCACTTAATAAATTAGAGTTCTTCACTAATAATAATTCTAAATTAATAAATATCAATCTAAAATTTATTTATGAAAATGGATTTATTTTAAATCAAAAATTTAAGTTAAAAAATAGTAGTTCTAGTTCTATTTTTCCAATAAATGAAATGCTATTTTTTAATAATTCTAAACTTCGATCCATTAGAATTTCACATGATTCTATATCTGGTATTTCTTCGAAGTTTTCTAGCTTAATTTACTCTTCTCTATTTAATCAAATCTTCAAGTATCCATTAAAATACGATAAATTTGACTATGCGAATGGCATATTCTTTGATTTTATTCCTCTTAATTTTAATTATAATTTCAGTAGTCTATCTTCTCTTCAATCGATTTCACAGTCTAGCTTCGGAGACTATTTTAACTTAATTAATTTTGTAGATGAAAATCAACTACATACTTTCTCATTTAATAATAGTTATTTATTTTTTTTATTAATTTTTTTACTATTTATAATTATTATTAAATATAATAAATTATTAGATAGTAATATTCAATTTTCAAATATATATTTTCTTGTAACCATTTTCATTTTATCATCTGTTCTATATTTTACTGGTTATTTAGGATATTTTATTACTGGTTATTTAACTTTACCCCAACTTAAATTAATATTTTTAATTTCAAGCACTATCTTTTCTTTCTTTTGGGCGCATTTTTATTCAAGGTACTTCATACTTCTTCTGTTTATTGCATTTTATATTGAGTCTTTTCCATTAATTAGAAATCAAATTGTTTATATTGTTTTGCTTTCAACATTTATTTATTATGTAATAACTGATAATGATAAAATCTAAATCTTATTATACTATCGGTGTTGATATTAGTTGTATATCTAATCCTATTACGGGTATCGGTAAATATGCTGTTGAAATAATTCCAGAAATTCTTAAAATTTCTCCAAATGTGCACTGGATTTTTTATTCGAATTCTGTCCCTCTTGATTTTTTGAATCTAAATCATCCGCATATAAAATTTAATACTTTTAATATCAAAGTTAAGGGCTTTAGATTTTTGTGGGCCCAGATCTTACTACCACTTTTTTTAAGATCCGATAAAGTAGATCTCTTCTGGTCTCCAACACATCGTTTCCCTCTTTTTTTATCTTCTCGAATTAAGTCAGTTGTCTCTATTCATGATATGACTTATAAATATGCGCCGCATACTATGCAGTTTATTTCAAGATTTCTTGACTATTTTTTTATTCCATTTGCAATTAAAAGAGCCTCCTGTATCATCTCAGTCTCAAATAGTACAGCTCGGGATATATTAGTTGATTTTCCTGAAGCGAAAGATAAGCTATTTGTAATTCACCATGGGGTTAATAATAAGCAGGTAATAAATTTGTCTCCTTCCCCCACTATTGATAAATTTTATAATTGTGAATTTATTCTTTTCGTCGGAACTTTCGAGCCTAGGAAGAATTTGCTGCGCTTACTACAAGCTTTTGCAAGACTTCCATCAGACTTAGTCTCCAATCTTAAGCTTTTGCTTGTGGGTAGCAATGGATGGGGCAATATTTCTACTCATCAGATGGTTAAAAATTATAACCTTGAAGATAAGGTTGAAGTATTGGGCTACATCAATAATAGCGATTTAGAATTCCTATATTCACGTGCAAAATTTTTAGTTTTTCCTTCTTTGTACGAGGGTTTTGGTCTTCCTATAGTCGAAGCAATGAAATTTTCCACTCCATCGCTGACTTCAAATTGTTCTTCAATGCCTGAAGTTGCTGGAAATACCGCTTTATTTATTGATCCCCTTAGTATTGAATCTATTCAAAAGGGTCTTGAATGTTTATTGGCTGATGAATCTTTATTGGAGAGCCTAAGATTTAATTGCATACAGCGATATAAGGATTTCCATTGGCCAAAAGCCGCGTTTTTAACCCTTGATATCTTTAATGGCTTGCTTGAAGGCCCAAAGTAATTTTTTAAATTGTGTATGGCCTGAATATCTTTTATTGCTAAGGCACTAAACTCAAAAATAAATATTCACAAAAAATAATAAGATGAACTACGCCTTGTAGTAGGGTAGTTCTGCCAATAGCCAGTGTGAGGGCGCCAATGAAGAAGGTTAAATACATTAGCGTGATATTTAGGCTGCTAATTCCAAGGCTTAGCGGAATATTGAAATAGATTGCAATCACAGCAATTACTGGAATTGATAGGCCAATACTAGCAAGCGCTGATCCTAGCGCTAAGTTCAAACTGCTCTGCAAACGATTTGCTTTTGCTGCTCTGACCGCTGCAAAGCCCTCTGGAAGTAAGACCAGCATGGCAATCGCAATGCCAACAATGGTCTTGGGTGCGCCTGCCGCATTGACGCCTGCTTCAATAGCAGGACTAAGTAACTCTGCAAGACCAACCACAACAATAAGCGACAAAATTAGAAGTGCCGCACTGACTGCGGTCTTTAGATTGCTCGGCTTAGGTGCGTGAAAGTTAATATCGGTTTTCTTTTCCTCTGTCTTGGGGAGGTAGTAGTCCCGATGACTAACTGTTTGAAAGAATAAGAACGCCGCATAGAGTGCAAACGAAGCAATGCCAGCAAAGGCTAATTGGCTCTTGGTGAAGTCTGGTCCTGGTGTGCTGGTAGTCACAATCGGCATCACCAGAATAAAAGTGGCCAAAGCGGTTAAGACTGCAAGTGCTGAGTTAGTGCCTTCATTCCGAAAAGACATTTCATAGTGGTGCAAGCCGCCGATAAAAATACACAGACCGATCACGCCATTGATGACAATCATGACGGTGGCAAATACGGCATCACGAGCAATAAATTGGGATCCATCATGTCCCGAGAGCATCATGGAAATAATTAAAGAGACCTCAATAATGGTGACACTGATCGCAAGCACCAAAGCGCCATAAGGTTCTCCAGTTTTATGTGCAATGACTTCAGCATGATGCACGGCTGAGAGAACCCCACCAATCAGCATGATGGCCATGATTACAATAAACCAAGTTTGACTAGCTAGAGAATGAAGAAGTTCCATGAAGAGATCTTTGGTTACGCGTTTATAAAATAAAGGTTAAGCTTAGGTCTTAGCAAATAACTGATAAATAAGCAGATTCATGAAATATGAGTCATTGTTATTGGAGTGTAAGGGATTTATGAAGGCAATTATTCTTTTTGGCCATGGCGCTAGAGATGCTCGTTGGCGAGAGCCATTTGATCGACTCGCCGATCTATGGCGTGCTCAACATGCGGGCATACCCGTTCAATTAGCCTTCTTAGAGATGATGCAGCCTTCATTAGAAGAAGCAGTTGCCGCATTAAGTGAGCAGGGAGCTACCCAGATTGTGGTGGTGCCGGTTTTCTTTGGTCAGGGCGGCCATTTACGTAATGATTTCCCAGTATTGCTATCTGCTTGTCAGGAAAAATTTCCAGAAATAACTTTAAGCGCGACGCCTGCCGTTGGTGAGGATGCTGCTGTCTTGCAAGCCATCATTGATTTTGGAGCTAGGGCTCTCTGATTCTGTAATTTTTGCTTCAGTTTTATTTCTTAAGGCTTCACCCACCATGATGAGTGCTGGTGAATTGCTATCAAACCAGCTATCTGCTTTACCTTTTGCAAGTTCACCCAAGTTACTTTCCCATTGACGCTCTTTGCTTGTGCTGACAGCTTCTAAAATTTGTACAGGTGTATCAGAGGTGTGATGGTTGTCTTGCGCAATGAGTTGCTGAGCAATCTTGGCGGCATCTTTACGACCCATGTAGTAAACCAGAGTATCAGCATTTGGGTTGGAGATGGGTTGAGCCGGGCTTTGACTTTCAGTGCCTTCAGTCGCCTGGGCTAGAGTTACAAAAGCCACGCTTCGACTGACCCCTCGCAGAGTTAATGATTGCTGAATACTGGCTGCCCCAGCTAGGGCAGCAGTAATGCCAGGCACCACTTCAACTTCAATACCCGCTTGCTTGAGTGTGGAGAGTTCTTCATCAGCTCGCCCAAAAAGCATGGGGTCGCCACCTTTTAAACGAACGATGATTTTGTACTTTTGAGCGGCATCGACTAGGCGCTTATTGATAAATTGCTGAGCTGATGAAAGCTTGCCGCAGCGCTTACCTACTGCAATTTTTTCTGCTTGCGGGCAAAGATTGAGCATTTCAGAGGCTACGAGTGCATCATAGAAAACAATATCCGCTTGCGCTAATAATTTTGCACCCCGCATAGTAATGAGGTCCACAGCGCCAGGGCCTGCACCAACCAAATAGACCTTGCCGAATGAAGAGTGGCTTTTCATGGTTCTTGACTTACTCTTTATTGGTTGCTAGCAAGCTTCGCTTGCTGCGCCAACTGTTCTGTGTAGTAACGGTAAACAAATCAAATTGTTTGAGGGCAACATCCGTTTTTTGATCTGGACGCAATGCAAAGCTATCAAAGCCAACCCGAGCACCTTGTAATAGCTGGTCGATAAGGACATCACCAATCGCACGAATCTCACCAGTCCATTGAAAACGATCTCGCAAGAGCGCTGCAGTGCTAAAGCTTCTGCCATCTCTAAAGATGGGGAAGTGAGCTGCTACCAAAGGCCATATTTGCTTGCCTTGCTCTACTAGATCAGCATGTTTGAGGGTATCGTCATCAGCAGCAAACCAAACACCAATTTGGCCATTTTTTGCTTTCGCTTGAATATCTGCTTCATGGTGATGGTTTATCCACCAGGTAAACGGTACAAGCACTTTCTTTTTGCCGTGCTCTAAATCGGGAAGGCCACCTTCATCTTGGCTGCTGCTCCAAATCAGCCATTCATTAGGGGCTAAGCTGGGTTTGCCATCTTTCGGAAAATGCAAAACGTGATCATGTGCCGCAATGATGTTCGTTGTCAGACTCATGATGCATCTCCAGCAGTTTCAGCTTTCTCTTTCTTCTTGGCGTTTTTGTATGCCGCCTCTTTGAAAGTTGTCACACCCAAGCGACGATAAGTCTCAATAAATGGCTCATCATCATTGCGCTGAGCAACATAAGTATTGATGATGTTAGTCATCACATCAGGAATTTCATCTGCATAGAAGGAGGGCCCAATCACTTTACCAATCGCAGCATCATTGCCTTGTTCGCCACCTAAAGTGATTTGATACCACTCTTCACCATCTTTATCGACCCCTAAAACGCCAATATTGCCAACGTGATGATGACCGCAAGAATTAATACAACCCGAAATGTTGAGTGAGATATCACCTAAATCAAATAAGTAATCGAGATCATCAAAGCGCTCCTGAATCGCCTTAGCAATCGGTAGAGACTTGGCATTGGCTAAAGAACAGAAGTCACCCCCAGGGCAGGCAATGATGTCAGTCAGTAGGCCAATATTTGGTAAGGCTACTTTTTGCTTTTTCGCTTCTTGCCATAGTTCATAAAGCTTGGATTGCTCAACATCAGCTAGCACTAAATTTTGCTCATGGGTGGCACGTAACTCACCAAAACTATATTGGTCTGCTAAATCGGCAATGGCCAACATCTGTGCTATGGTTGCATCACCAGGTGCAACAGATCCATGAGGCTTGAGTGACAAAATCACACTGGCATAACCTGGTACTTGATGCGGTTTCACATTACGCTCTAGCCATCTTGCGAAAGATGCTCTTTCTGCTTCGCTCGCAGTATTGATCACTTGTTGATCGGATAGCTTTGCTAGAGACAGATATGCAGGTTTGGTGAAATGCTTAGCAACACGATCCCACTCCGCCTGGGTAAAGTTGACATCGCTATCTTTATTAAATAGCCATTCACCTTCGACTTGGCGGGCAAATTCTTCTGGGCTTAAGGCTTTCACCAAGATCTTGATACGAGCCTTGTAAAGATTGTCTCTGCGGCCAAAGCGGTTATATACGCGCAATAGGGCGGTGAGGTAACTTGGCAATAGCTGCCATGGCAATCCAGTCTTAATGAGTGAGCCTAAAATTGGTGTGCGACCCATGCCGCCACCAGCATAGATGTCAGCAATTAATTCGCCATTTGTATTCTTCTTCAATTCAATGCCAACATCATGGCAAAGGAGGATCGTGCGGTCTTCTTTGGCACCATTAATCGCAAACTTAAATTTGCGTGGCAAGTGCGCAAACTCAGGATGCAGTGTTGACCACTGACGGAGTAGTTCACATATAGGGCGGGGGTCAACATACTCATCACCAGCAACGCCAGCAAAGGCATCACTCGTAATATTGCGAATGCAATTGCCAGAAGTTTGAATGGCATGCATTTCTACTTTGGCAAGCTCAGCCAAAATATCGGGTGTATCTTCTAATGTGACCCAGTTGTACTGGATATTTTGACGAGTAGTGAAATGACCATAACCGCGGTCATACTTCTCAGCAATCAAGGCCATCGTGCGCAATTGTTTGGAGTTAAATAATCCGTATGGAATTGCTACGCGCAGCATGTATGCATGACGCTGGTGGTAGAGGCCATTCTGCAATCGGAGCGGGCGGAATTCTTCTTCAGCAAGGCTGCCATCAAGGCGTCTAGCTACCTGGTCTCGAAATTGTGCAACCCGTTGATCTACAAGGGTTTGGTCAATGTGGTCATATTTATACATAGCTCACGATTGTCATGGATTTTCAATATTCCTTCAAATACTCAAAAATCAATCCTATATAACTCATAGCTATATAGATGTGAGAAAACCCTAAGCTATTAAAAGTCTGCTTCAATAGGCTCAGATGACTCAAAACAGAGGGTAACCAAAGCCCCAAAAGCCCAAAAATGGAGACAAGATGAAGAAATTACAGGCTATTGGCCTTGCGCTGACCCTAGGCGCTGGCTTCTTGAGCAGCACAACTTTGCTTGCTGCCGATTATTCAAAGGCACCCTTGCCATTGAGTAGCACTCCCGGTCAAGGTTTCAGTCCAGACGGCCTGAAGAAAATCGACGCCTTTTTTGCAGATCAGATTGCCAATAATCAATTGCCAGGAGCAGTATTGGCTGTTGCCAAAAATGGCAAGTTAGTTATTTTCAAGCCCTATGGTTATTTAGATAAGACAAATAACAAACCAATGACTACGGACGCTATATTTAATTTGGCATCCATGACAAAAGTGATGGCAGCTGTTGGGGGCCTCACATTTTATGAAGAGGGCAAGTTGCCGCTCAATGCTCCTATCTCAAATTGGCTCCCCCAATTTAAAGAGATGAAAGTGGGTAAAGTAGATGCGGATGGCAACCTCACAACTGTGCCAGCAAAAAATCCGATAACCGTACAAGATCTCATGCGTCATACCAATGGCTTAACGTATGGTGGTCGTGGCACAACGCCAGTACATAAACTATTCCCAGCAAGCTCAGTAGCCGCTGCTGCGCAATACAACACATCTGAATTTATCGACAAGCTAGCAAGCACACCTTTGTTATACGAGCCAGGCACTGTTTGGGACTATGGCTTTGGTATTGATGTGCTGGGCATCATTGAAGAGAAAATTTCAGGGAGGTCTTTAGGAGGCGTACTACAAGAGCGCATTTGGAATAAGGTGGGCATGCCTAATACTACTTTTCAGGTGGCAGAAAAAGATCGGGCTCGTTTAGCTCAGCCATTACCAATTGATCCGCTCACTGGCAAGCCGCAAAAAGTCGATATCCTACATCAAACAGTAAAGTTTGATTGTGGTGGTTCATGTGCGTTCTCAACCGCGGGCGACTATGTTCGCTTTGGTCAAATGTTGCTTAACGGCGGAAGCTTAGATGGCAAGAGAGTCCTTGGCCCTCAAACCGTAGCATTCATGACCTCGAATCATTTGAATAAAGATATTAAAAACAATGTGGGTGGTACTGAGCCAGGGCGTGTTGGCTATGGCTTTGGCCTAGGCGTAGCAGTACGCATGGAGCGCGGTCTCTCAGCGATTAACGGCAATATTGGAGACTTCACTTGGAATGGCGCCAATGGAACTATTTTCTGGGTAGACCCAAAAGAGCAAATGGTGGTTGTGATGATGGCAGTAGCACCAGGGGAGATTCGTAAAGTGCATCGTGAGGAACTTAATGCAGTGATTTATGGAGCGCTAGAAAAGTAACAAAAATGCATTAAATAAAAACATGCCACTCTAATACAGTGGTTTTTCTGTTCTTTAAAATAAGCGCAGCCACTAAAAATGGTTGCGCTTATTTTTTACTCAATTCATATGTTCCTGGAGATCGACATGACATAACTTATTAACAAGCATCCAAGGAATTTTTTATGTCACGCACAGTGAGACGTAAAAATCAAAAAAATGAATATTCATGGGTTTTAAAAGATTGGCATTTATTCATTCATGTGGGTCCAAGTGTTCGTCATGACCAACATTCGCTATTAGGTAAAAAAGCAATCGCATTATTTCATTCTGACAAGGAAGTCACTATGGGGGGGTAGCGCACCGCGCTGGTATCGCAAGGTATTTGATCGGCGTCGACGCACCAGAAATGACAGGATGATGAGGCAATGGCTTGTGGATCGGGAATTTGATCCCGTTTTTGAGTCTAGCCATAAGCATGATGCTAATTGGGCATGGTGGTGATTTGTTGTTTTTTCAATTTGAGGGGGTAGTGTGATTATTCGTATCTCATCGATAAGACTTGTGGGCCCTATGAGGGCTTACATATACTGCGCAACCATGCGTCGATAACTTGATGCTTTAACTCTTGTCTTTCAAACATGCTAAGAATATTAATGTGTGCTTCCTTGGAAGTTGTATGTATTCGTAAGCCGTTTAAGCGTAAAAAAACATCCATGGCAGCAAATGCAACTCTTTTGTTTCCGTCTACGAATGGGTGGTTTACAGCGAGACTTTCGAATAGAGCTGCTGCTTGGCTAATAAGGTCTTTATAGTAGCCAGATTGAGGTCGATAAAGGGCGGATTCAAGAACGCCCTTATCTCTTATTCCAGGCGATCCTCCAAATCTGTTAATCAAGATCTCATGTATCAACATGAGATCTTCAAGTGAGGGATAAATCACTACTTAGCTAGCTCTTTATAGAGCTCATCAAACTCCTGCAAGCTTTGTGCAAAGTGGGTCATGACTTTTCGACTATTGATTGCAATCCCTTTTTTGCTGAGATAGTCTCGGAATGCCTCATCCAAAACCGCATGAAATTTCCGACCCTCTGCGTCAGCAATCTGATGAAGTATGTCTAAGACCTCAGGGTTGGCCTGAGAGGAAAATTTACTCAAATTTAATGTGCCCATGCGCTTTCTCCACTTTTCAATATTATTCTTGAAAATTCTTGAAAAATCAAGAAACAGTAAAGAAGCTAAGAATAATGAGGTTTACAGACCGTATTCCCGATAGTGTCTATAGAGATTGGCTATAGATGCAAATCCCAAAGTCACAATGAGCACTGCAAATAGGTATTCGGTAGTAAGGTAGTTAAAGACTTTGAGCTGTATAAGAACGGCTGCGGCAATAAAGATGCCAATAGATCCAAATGCCACTAGTTTGAAGTTGGGTATGAATGCACCCAAGGTAATAGCAATAAACACTAAGTAGAGATCGGATACCAATTGATCTGCAGTCACAAAAATAGAATTCGTTAATTCAGGGTTTATGAATTTACCCAAAATAGCAATCGCTAGAATGCTAGCTAGTATGGCAAAGTTCAACTTTGCTTTAGTCAGAATCGCTTTGAATTGATCGCTCATGTTGCTTAAGTCAATGCAGCGCCATTGCCATTAAAGACGAGGCTCATTCCTAGCCAGAGAAGAATAAAAGCAACTAATACAGTAAAGCCAATTTTCTTAAGAAAGAATTCAAGAGTGTCCATAAAGGCTTCATCATTGCGACCAAACCATTGGTTAAAACGTTTCCATACTAGGCGGCCAACTACTAGTGGCAGCAGCATCGCAACAATGCCCAAAATGACAGTAAGGGTGGTATCCATATAAACCTATTCTTTTCACTTAATTTTGTTCAGCATGAAACGCTGGGAAGTCATACAGAATACAAGGGTTATCTACCAAGATGGATTTTCTTAAAGACAGGTCTGTAACCCAGTCTCCATAAAGGTCGCATAGATCTGCATCATGAGGCATTTTCTTCTTGACCATCACATGTGGCCAATCACTTCCCCAAATCAGTTGCTTGGGATTTGCCCTAATCACTGCATCATTGAATGGGCGCATATCAGAGTAGGGAAGATCACCATCGCAAATACGATAAGGTCCCGTCATCTTGACCCAAGCCTGCTGATTTTTGAGTAAATCTAATAAACCCTGAAATCCTGCATCATGGGCCCCATGTTTTGCATGGCTATAACCAAAATGTCCAAATACCAAATCTACGGGAAATTTTTCAAAGACCTTGGCAAGGTTAGGATACTCATTGACATGCATTAAAAGCTCAAGATGCCACCCGAATGGTTTGATACGTTCGGCTAATGATTTGAGATTCTGTATTGGTAATCCAGCAGACTTATCGGCTACATCGACGATATTGCAACGAATGCCGCGCACTCCAGCGGCATGCAATTGCTCTAATTCTTGATCTTGAATATCGTTTGTATTATTAGAAACAACTGCAACACCCCGAAATTTCCCGGGGTGTGCTTTCAATGCCGCAAGCATGGCTCGGTTATCGATTCCATAAACGCTTGGCTGAACGAGAACCGCTCTATCAATGCCTAACATGCCAAGTAGAGATTGATAGCTCTCTAATGTGGCGTCTGGCGGAGTGTAGATACGCTCCTTTGTGTACGGGAACTGGGATGCTGGTCCGCAAACGTGTGCATGACAATCAACAGCTCCAGCCGGAAATTCAATCTTGGGTGATCGAATCTCTGGATCTGGTGCTTGGCACAATGGTGCGTGAGTGTGAGAATTCAAAGCTGAATTGATCGTATTCGTTATTGCGGTTCGATATTGGCATCTTTGGCAATCTTTTGATACTTTGCCATCTCTTCGCGAACAAATTTACTAAATTCTGTTGGACTCATAGGAGTGGCTTTAATTCCTTTACTGTCATATGCATTCTTAACTTCAGGATCTTGCATTGATTGATTGATATCGGCATTGATCTTTTTCACAACAGCAGCAGGTGTGCCAGTTGGTGCCCAGACACCAAACCACAACGCGATCTCAAAATTAGAATAGCCCTGTTCAGCAATACTGGGGATATCAGGCACGGCAGCATTACGGGTTTTGCTGGTTATACCAAGAGCGCGTAACTTACCGCCCTTAAGTTGACCGATTGCAGTATCGAGTGGTGCCATGTAGAAAGCAGTGCGGCCAGACATCGTATCCTGAATCGCCTCTGGAGATCCTTTATACGGTACGTGAATCAATTTCACACCCATCATTTGATTGAAGTATTCGGCAGCCAAGTGAGTGGAGCTACCAACACCTGCAGAGGCAAAGGTAATTTCACCAGGCTTGGATTTGGCTGCAATCACTAAATCACGAATGGTTTGATATGGGCCATCAGCAGCGGTAATCATGACGTAAGGAGTTTGCCCAAGAATGGCGACATCAATCAAACTCTTAAGCGGGTCATAAGGCAGCTTTTTATAAATTGCTGGGTTGGCTGCATAGGATGCCGATTGCACTAATAAGGTATAGCCATCAGGATCAGAGTTCACCACAACACCTGTCCCAATAAGTCCGCCTGCACCGGGACGGTTCTCAACAATGACGGGTTGTTTCCAGGTTTCGGTAAGGCTTTTAGCTACCACGCGGCCAGCAATATCTGCGCCCGAGCCGGTAGTCAAGGGCACAATCATTTTGACTGTACGGTTAGGGTAGCTTTGGGCGAGCGCCAGGCTGGTTCCAAATGCGAGGCTCAGAATGAGAATGAGCTTTTTCTGAATAAACGATCTAAACATCTTGTCTCCTATGTTTTTATAAGCGTTTTATAGTTTTGTCTTTATACCTTCTTAGGTATTTCATTGGATAATCTACCATGGTCTCGGCAATATATAAATAGAGATAAACAGAGGCCATCAGATATTAAAAAGGTAGAGACAAATGACTCAATTGCAAGACACCCAAACGGTTAACGTCAATGGCGTTGATATTGCTTATCGATTTGATGGTCCCGAAGATGGACCGGTGCTTTTAGTGGCAAATAGTCTGATGGCGAATGGCAGTATGTGGGATTGGAATATGCCTGCATTTACAGATCGTTATCGCGTACTACGTTACGACAAACGCGGGCATGGAAAGTCTGGTGTTGCGCCTGGCCCATACACCATCGCACAACTGGCTGACGATGCTGCTGGTTTACTAGACGCCTTAAAGATTGAGAAAGCCCATTTTATGGGGCTCTCTATTGGCGGCATGATTGGCCAACAATTAGGCGCTCGTTACCCTGATCGCATTCTTTCACTGTCACTTTGCAATACCGCAAGCGAAATGCCGCCACGCAGCTTGTGGGAAGATCGTTTTCAAACTGCGCGCACTCAAGGTCTTACAGGCTTGGTGGATGGAACTATTAACCGCTGGTTCACTACACCATTTATTGAGCGAGCTCCACAAGATATTGAAAAGGTTCGTCAAATGATTTTGGGGACCAACGTCGATGGATATATTGCTTGTGGCAGCGCAGTGCGCGATATGGCCCAAAGCACCATGCTTCTCAAGATTAAAGCGCCTACGCTAGTGTTATCTGGTCGTCATGACCCAGCTTGCACAGTAGATCAAGGTATTGTGCTCAATCGCCTGATTGATGGATCGAGAATGGTTATTATTGAAGATGCAGCCCATTTATCGAATATCGAGCAGCCAGCTAGATTCAATAAAGCGGTGCGAGAGTTTATCGATTCAGTAGATGATCGTCTGTAAAGTTTGTATGAAGGTGTATTTCTAAATAAGCACTAATAACAAAGAGGGGTTTTATATGACCGATTTATCTGTAGATCAAATTAAAGCAATGCGCGCCAATGTAATGGGTGCAGCGGCAAAAGTTCCTGGAGCGCTAATTGGGCTAGGAATTTTGTTCATCATCCTTGGCATGATTGGCGTTGCCGGTCAGGTTCTTTTCTCCTTGGTATCCGTTAACGTGCTTGGCATTTTCTTGTTTGCTGGCGGAGTACTTCAAGGTATACACGCATTCAAATCTGCTGGCTGGAAAAGTGTCAGCGTTCAGCTCATCTTTGCTGTTTTGTATATTGGTGCCGCTATTTATGTTTGGGCCTTCCCAATCCCAGCACTAGAGGCAATCACCTTGTGGCTCGCTGCGATCTTCTTCATCACCGGCTTCTTGCGCTTAATCTCTGCATTTCAGCATCGTCATTTTGCAGAGTGGTTCTGGCTCGCACTATCTGCAGCGATTTCAATCTTGATGGGCGTACTCATCATGAATAACTTCCCATCCTCAAGCCTGTGGCTGCCAGGTCTCTTGATTGCCATTGAATTGCTATTGCAAGGCTGGTCATTATTGTTCTTGGGCTTTGCTGCCAAGTCACTCACGAAGTAATTTACTCATTCAATACAAAGAGCGGCGATCATGGCAATGAAAAAAACAGACTTATACAAAAACTTAGCCTTGACCACTGCTCAGCGTATGAAGAACGCCGCTAAGACTCCTAAGCCTGGAGCTGCTGATGCAGTAGCAAAAACCAAAAAAGAGTTAGCAGAGGCAAATCCGATGCTAGCTTCTTTGATGGGCAAGAGTAAGCCCAAATCTAAGTAGTGCATTTTTAATCAATGTATGTGCAAGATATTGGGGTTTAGTCGGCATACTGTTGCCTGCTACTTCATTAGTCACACAGTAGTCAGTTGGGCGCAAATTGCGCCACCTCCAAACTACGATCAAAAGTTAAACGATATGGTGGTGAATGCCACCCGTTCAGGAACACCCTTGGACGAGATGTCACTTAACACCACCATTCTGACAAAAGATGTATTGGAGTCTTCTCCTGACCAAACCATTGATCAGGTTCTCAAGAATGTGCCTGGCGTCTTTTTGAATGATGTCCCTTATTACCAAAAAGATCCTACAGGCCAAAGCATCAACGTGCGTGGCTTAGGTTATGGTCGCACCCTAGTATTGATTGATGGTCTTCCGGCAAACGATGCTTTTTATGGAACGGTGCAGTGGAATCTAGTACCCATGTCTTCGATTGAGTCTGTCGAGTTTGTGCGTGGTGGCGTATCAAGCCTGTATGGGAACTACGGCATGGGCGGCGTGATTAACATTAATACCAAGACGCCTAAAAATAGCTCGCAAGATGTTTCTGCGAGCATTGGATCATTTGGCACGGGTAATATCGCCGCTTCAAAAGATTTAATTGTTTCTGATGCCATGCAGATGCGACTTTCTGCAGATTACTTCTCCAGCGAAGGTTTCCAAAACTACGCCACGATTTCTCCGGGGTCGCCGAGCAATATTAAAAATGGTATGGGTACAGATGCGGTTAAGAATTCCAATGTCCGCCTGCAAAATTATTTCAAGCCTAGCTCAGACACCAATGCCTTCTTGAGGTTGGGCTACAGCACTATGGCTGATTTAAGTAATAACTATGCCATTGCGCCTAATTTAATTCAGACAGCCGATGTAGCGGGTGGCTCAACCACGAATCTGGATATCGATAAAAAAGTTCAAGTGAATGTTTTTTATCAAAATACCAATTTTTATAAACAGACTGCTAACAACCTCACTACTGCACCCTATAAGCCTTACGTAAATGCTAATTACACAGATCCTTATTCAACGCTAGGCGCTTCCGCGCAGTACACGCATGACCTCAAGGCTGCAGGTATTGATCAATACATTATTGGGGTTGACGCCAGAAATATCTCAGCTTCAAACTTGACCAATAATTTGAGTAGTGCGGGTGCTGTGAACTCCGTTAGTTATGCGCAGGGTCAGCAAAATTTTTATGGCCTCCTCGGCCAAATTAAATCCAATGCTAGCGCCATCCCTCTCGAAACGACATTGGGTGCACGAGTCGATTCATGGAATAGTCAAACGCCAACGTCCTATAACGCAGGCGCCAATGGCGTTAATCCTGTTTACCAAAGCATCCCTAATCAAAGCAAGACTCAGTTAAGCCCATCTTTAGGTCTGGTCTATAAGGTCAATAGAGATTGGAATTTACGAAGCGCTGCCTATCAGGCCTTTCATGCGCCTAGCATGAATAACACTTTGCGCAGTTATGGCAATAATGTCAGTGGCTATTCATTGGCTAACCCTAATCTCACTCCTGAGACAATGACGGGTTATGAGGTGGGTACAGACTATCGATGGAAGAGTGGCTTTGCCCAGCTTACTGCTTTTAATAACTATATTCAGAATGCGATTACCAGCTACAAAATTACGAGTGCCAACTGGGCCCTTGCAAACAGTCTGTGCACTTCTTCGGGGATTTCAGGTTGCGTTCAAAATGCCGGGGGTGGCTACACCAACGTGAGTTACTACACCAACCAACAAAACCTCTTAAGTCGCGGTATTGAATTGCAATATCACCAGGATGTAAATGCGCATTGGGCATTAGATGGTGGTTATAGCTATACCAACACCATCCTGACCTGGAGCGCAACAACGGATCCTATTAATACTCAGGTTGGCGGCGTTCCTAAAAATATGGCTAATGCCGGTGTTAGCTATTTTCCTATTCCAGAGGCGAGCTTGACGACTACGGTTCGTTATGTCGGTAATTCTTGGATGGCAACAGGATCGCTACCAGTGCCTGCATATGCCGTGCTTGGATTAAAGGCAAATTACCAGGTAACCCCTCAAGCCTCCGTATTTGCCTCGGTAGTGAACCTATTTAATCGCCAATATGTCACTTTCAACATAGCTTCACAAGCATCCTCGTATCAGGCTGGTATGCCGCAGGCAATTACCGTGGGCGCAAGAGTCATCTTTTAGTAATTTGGTGCACTGCAGTAGTTGCTGTTTAATGTGAATGTATTCAAAATGCTTTAGGATTTAGCAAAATGTAGTTCAAAGCAGTAAAGACGCTAGTAAAAAAATAAAAGAAATCAGGAGACGTATCTATGAAATTAAAAACCATTCATTCTTTGATGTTTGCTGCAGGAATGGCAGTTGCTACTTTAGCAAGTGCTCAGGCTCCAGCGGCAGCGCCGTCTGCAGTGCCTGCTATTCCGCCAACATGGGCGCAAGGTAGAACTGCTGATGGCATGAATCCATCCTTAGCCCCAAACCCTCCCGGCATCTCTGCATTGCCTGCAGATGAAATTCCAGTAAGCAAGTTAAAAGTACCGGCAGGCTTCAAAATTGAGCTCTGGGCATCAGGTATGCCTAATGGCCGCTCAATGACCGAATCTCCAAGTGGCACAGTGTATGTGGGAACTCGCTTTACCGGTAATGTCTATGCCGTGGTAACGAAAGACGGTAAACGTGAAGTAAAAACGATTGCTAAGGGCTTGCATCGCCCTAACGGTGTGGCGTTTGCAAACGGCTCACTCTATGTTGCCGAACTATCTCGCATTATTCGTTACGACAATATTGAGAAAAATTTAGACAATCCACCTGCGCCAGTAGTGGTGTTTGATGCACTTCCAAAAGATGAGCCGCATGGTTGGAAGTTCATGACTTTAAGTCCTGATGGTCAGTATTTGTATTTCCAAATTGGCACGCCAGCCAATATCGTGGTACCTCCATACACTCATGCTGCGATCGTGCGCTTGAATTTGAAGACCAATATTTTGGAATACGTAGCTACTGGAGTTCGCAATAGTGTCGGCATGGATTTCCAAAAAGGGACTAAGGAACTTTGGTTCACCAATAATGGTCGTGACTGGGCAGATGAAAATCTACCAAACGACACCTTGAATCGTTTATCTCGTCCAAAAGGCATGAACTTTGGCTACCCATTCTGTCATCAAGGTGACTTCTTGGATCCTGAGTTTGGTAAGGGCCGTTCATGTGATGAGTTTGATAAACCAGAAATGAAGCTAGGTGCTCACGTGGCTGCTCTGGGTATGCGTTTTTATAACGGCAATATGTTCCCAGCAGAATACAAAGGCAACATTTTCATCGCAGAACATGGTTCATGGAATAAAACTAAGAAATCCGGTTATCAAGTGGTACGCGTTGTCTTGGATGGTAAGAACAAACCAGTTAAGCTAGAACCATTCATTACTGGCTGGGTTGAAGGTGAAAACTTCTGGGGTCGTCCAGTAGATGTTCAAGTTCTCAAAGATGGATCGATGTTGGTGTCCGATGATGAGACTGGTGCAATCTTCCGCGTGTCATACGGCAAATGAAATTAATGACTAGTACTAAGGCCATCCTCGTGGTGGCCTTTTTTAATAT
>Ga0316229_1000284_pt1 | contig 74653 bp, 57 predicted proteins | sample TBH18023metaG_FD_206011 | JGI IMG/M metagenome (GOLD analysis project Ga0316229, IMG submission 206011) | Freshwater microbial communities from Trout Bog Lake, Wisconsin, USA - TBH18023 | ecosystem: Environmental > Aquatic > Freshwater > Lake > Hypolimnion/Profundal zone | place: USA: Wisconsin... | reverse complement strand
TGCAGGTAAACGTAAAGTATGTTAAATTTGATTTACCAATCCGCTCTTTTTTTAGTGGCCCACCATGACCCGAAATGGGTGGCTCACCATGGCCGAAATACTCAGAGTATCTACGAATTGACAATTTTTCATTCTGTAAAATATAATTCTTAAATCGGGTATCCCCCAATTCCTCAAAATGCATAACAATTGAAAAAGTGTGCACTTTTGTGTGTACTAAATAAAAAACCACCTGCAAAAAAAGCTTGTAAGTGGTTGATTCTGAGAGTGGGCCCAACAGGACTTGAACCTGTGACCCGCTGATTATGAGTCAGCTGCTCTAACCGTCTGAGCTATGGGCCCTATACAAATCCCGTTTTGTATTAAGGTTAATGAATCCCGGAATTTGGGGTGCAAAAATAAAGATATTTTACCATCTTTGCAACCGGAAAGCTTGAACCATGCTGAAACTGAAACCCGAAATCACTGCAGGCCATACTATTCGCAATATTGTTTTTGATTTCGGGGGAGTTATATGCAATATCGATTTCAAATTATCGGAATTGAAATTCAAGGAGTTGGGTTTCACCGGTTTCAATTCATCGTACTCATTCGAGGAAAGTGAAGATGTATTCCGTAGGATTGAAGGTGGCAGAATCTCCATCCCCGACTTTATAGCTGTATTGAAAAAACACCTCCGGGCAGGAACAACCGATGAAGAGGTTTTGTTAGCCTGGAACGCAATGATCATGGACCTTCCTTCTCAAAGGGTGAAACTGCTTGAAGAAATAAAAAAGTCATACAGGATCTTCATTCTCAGCAACTCCAATGAAATTCATTACCACAAATACCTGGGAGATTTCAATAAAACATACGACTACGAATCATTCGGCGACCTTTTTGAAAAAACCTGGTTTTCGTTTCAGATCCATCTGCAGAAACCGGCAAAAGAGATCTTTGAATATATCATTCTCGATGGCAGTCTGAAAGCAGGAGAAACATTGTTCATTGACGATTCCTTCCAGCATATCGAAGCAGCGGCAGCTGTTGGTTTGAGGACATTCCATTTACAACCTCCAATGGAAATTACAAACCTCTTTGAATAGCCTTCTGGGTACAAAAGTGAGAAAAGGTTTGACTTTCAGCTAAAAAAGGATTACCTTTGCACACTTTTTTAACAGACACGCATGAAGCTATCTCAGTTTCGTTTCCACCTGCCCCCTGAATTAATTGCAAACAATCCACCTAAGCATCGCGACGATGTCAACATGATGATTCTCGATCGCAAGAAGCAAAGTATTCAGCACAAACACTTTAAAGATATCCTTAATTATTTTGGCGATGGTGATGTCTTCATCATCAATAATACCAAGGTATTTCCGGCCCGTCTTTATGGTGAAAAAGAAAAAACCGGCGCAAAGATTGAAGTTTTCCTGTTACGTGAACTGAACAGGGAATCCAGGCTTTGGGATGTACTGGTTGATCCTGCGCGAAAGATCAGGATAGGAAATAAATTATACTTTGGCGACGACGACACCCTGGTTGCTGAAGTTATTGATAATACTACTTCCAGGGGAAGGACGATACGGTTTCTCTTTGATGGTCCATATGATGAATTCAAAAAGACCATCCAGAAACTGGGCGAAACCCCTCTCCCGAAAATTCATAACAGGCCTGTCACCCATGAGGATAACGAGCGATACCAGACCATCTTTGCAAAACACGAAGGTGCTGTTGCCGCCCCGACCGCAGGAATGCATTTCAGTCGTGAGATCATGAAACGTCTTGAATTGAAAGGAGTTACATTTGCTGAAATTACCTTGCATGTAGGCCTTGGAAATTTCAGGACCATTGACGTGGAAGACCTTACCAAGCATAAAATGGATTCGGAAGAAGTAATCATTGAACCAGAAGCTGCCGAGATCGTCAACAAGGCCAAAATGGACAAGAAAAAGATCGTAGCTGTTGGCACGACTACTATGAAGGCAATAGAATCTTCGGTCACGGTTGGAGGCATGCTGAAACCTTTCAAGGGTTGGACCAATAAATTCATTTTCCCGCCTTATGAGTTCAGCATTGCAAACTGCATGATTACCAATTTCCATCTTCCACAGACACCGATGATGATGCTGACTTCAGCTTTTGCCGGATTTGATTTCACCATGAAGTCTTACGAAGAAGCCGTTGAAAAGAAATACAAATTTTTTACATACGGCAATCCCATGCTCATTATTTAAAATTGAACAAGTTTGTCATCATCGTTGCAGGCGGAACCGGCACACGCATGGGGTCCGTTGTTCCAAAGCAATTTCTGCAGCTTGCCGGCAAACCGGTTTTGATGTACTCCATCCAGGCCTTCCATGAATACAGCACTTCTGTCCAGATTATCGTAGTTCTTCCTGCTGCTTTAATTTCAACATGGGAAACCCTTTGCGACAATTATAACTTCAGTATTCCTCATAAACTTTGCGAAGGAGGTAAAATACGATACGAATCGGTAAAAAATGCTCTTTCTCTTATCAAGGCGGATAGCATTGTTGCGATCCATGACGGGGTGCGGCCTCTTGTCAGTTCTGAGCTGATCTCACGTTCCTTTGATCATGCTGCCGAGAATGGCAATGCGATACCTGTCACATACATCACTGATTCTGTCAGGATAATCAAGGACATGATCAACACCCCGGTGGACCGCGGCAGCCTCAGGCTTATCCAGACTCCACAGGTTTTTCATGCCTCGCTGATCATTGATGCATATCAGCGGAACTACTCCGGTGTGTTTACCGACGACGCCAGTGTTCTTGAAGCCACAGGAAAATCCATTAACCTCATCCAGGGTGATCCATATAATTTTAAAATTACCTACCCGGAGGATCTTATTATTGCTGAGGCCCTGCTGAAGTATCAGCAAAACAGAAAGTAAGGAAAATTAGTTACGATTGGACGATTTACGATTTCAGAATGAATTTTACGATTTACGATTGACAACTAGTAAATCGTAAATCAAACAATTCAAGCGTAACTCTAACCTCTTAAAATCGAAAATTAGCTACTGCTTTAGTCTTCTTCCCTTCCAGGAATAATGACTGAATTGTCCGGCCAGCGCAACAGTGATGGAATAAAAGAACTGGAAAGCCTGGGCCATGAAATAATAACCCAGGAGGTGCTTTTTTTCAAAGAATCCAGCCATCTTCCAAACCATGGGATATTCCAGGAGGATTTTCAGGAACCATAGGGATGATGCTAAAAGAAGCAGTACCGGGTCAAAGATGCCTGCAATACACCCTATCAGGATAAGAAAGGGAAACCCAAAGACAAGCAAGCCTGCCATTATCACCGGGAGATCTTTATAACCCTTGCTTTTCGAAACCCATCTTATACGTTGTTCCAAAAAGTCATTCCAGCTTTTACAAGGCGCTGTGAGGGTAATGGCTTCTTTTTCCCGGAGAAAAACAACCGACTTCCCCCCGTAAAACTTTCTGAAATTCATCATTAGAAACTGGTCGTCACCCGAATGGAAGTTGCTGTTCCCCGAGAATCCCCCGGTTTCAATAAATGCCTGCTTCCTGTATGCGAGATTTGCACCGTTGCACATCAGCGGGATCCCAAGATCTGCAGAGCCCGCAGTGATCCCCATGATTCCAAGGAATTCCAGGACCTGGATTTTCTGAAACAGGCCTTTCTCACCTGTGAAGCATACCGGGGCCAGGACCATGTTGACTTCCTGCCTGCCGAATGCAGCTGCAATGGACCGTATCCAGGACCTGCCATGGACAGTATCGGCGTCGGTACAGAGAATGATATTGCCTTCAGCAATGGCAATCGCCCTTTCGATTGCTTTCTTTTTACCATAATTCTCCTTTATATTTGACCCTCCGGTAAGCAGTGTAAGCTTAAGACCCGGGTGTTCACCGGCCCAGTTACGGACCTTCTCGGCAGTATAATCTTCGGAAAAGTCATCAGAAACAATAATCTCGAAAAACTCACAGGGATAATCCTGAATTGCCAATCCATCGAGGCAGTTTGCAATGAATGATATTTCATTTCTCACGGGCAATATCACGGAAACTTTATCTGCGCCTGCCCGGCTTTGCACTGATCGGGCGGTCGAGAAATACCCATCAATACGGTACATCCCCTGTTTCGCCTTGCGTTTATTCATCAGCCCGGCAGTAATAAAAACGATCATGACTGCATATAATGTTGCTATAAGCAACAGGATACAACCGAAAACCAGGTTAAAACTCATACTGATCAGGCTTCATTATTGCGGAAGAACTGCAGGCGGAACAGGAAAATACTGCCGGCAACGGCAGGCAGGCCGAGGTTGATGACCCAGATCAGTACTGAAGCCATCAGGATTCCAAGGTTCAGTTCTGCAGAGACAGCTGTAAGAGGAGAAAAATAAAAACTGAAAAAATAGATTGCGACAGATCCCCTGATCCCCAGTTCAGTGAGTGTAATGGTAGGAATAATCGCCATCACAAAATAAATCAGGGATATCAGCAGGTAGGCATAATAAAACGGGATATTCACACCCAGAACATGCAAAAGCAGAATGTATTGGGTTGAAAACACGACATATCTTGCGAAACTGAACACCACCACAACCCAAAGTTCGGTGTTAGAATAAAATGTAAAAACACGGAAAAATTTTCGGATGCGGCTCAGGCGGGTCTGAAGAATTTTTTCCTTCCACGTTGACAGAAAAGACAGGTTGAAAAACAGCCCTAGCAAAAGGGAATCAAAGAGAATAACCACAGCTATGAAGGAATAATAAAGGTACCCCCTGATAAATTCCGTACCAGGCATGAAGACAGGAAGGAATACAAGTAAGGCAAGTGATCCTGTCAGAATCGTTACGAGGAGCTGGCTCATGCTGCCTAAAATCGTGATCAGTATCCCTTCAATATGGCTGGCCCTTTTCAGGATGAATGCCCTACCGAAATACTCTCCAACCCTGTTTGGTGTGAACGAACTGATGGTTACCCCGGTAAGCACCGCAATAACCGATTGTGCCAGACTGATTTGTTCTATTTTGGAGATCAGTTTTCGCCATTTCATGGCTTCCAGGAACCAGTTCACCAACATCAGTAGAAGCACAAATAATAATGTCCCAATAAAATCAGAAGAGTTGAGATCTTTCTCGAGAGCTTTTATCAGAGCGGGCAAGTCCTGCTTCCAGAAAACCTGGTTGATAATAAAGAAATAGGAAACAATAAGAATTACAAGCTGTATGAGAAGATTATATCTTTTGTATAATTTTGTCATCCGGCAAAATTACTTGAAAATGCCTGAACTCCTACGCGAAAAAATCATTCTCGGAATAGATCCCGGAACCACTATTATGGGTTACGGACTCATCCATATTACAGGCAATAAGCTCACTATGATTGCCTTTGGTGTCATTAAATTAAACAAATACGATGATCAGCCGATGAGGCTGAAGATAATTTTCGAGAAAACCCTGTCGCTGATAGAGCAGTACAAGCCCGACGAACTGGCAATTGAAGCCCAGTTCTTTGGAAAGAATGTACAGAGCATGCTTAAATTGGGAAGGGCGCAGGGAGTTGCCATTGCTGCCGCACTATACCGGACGGTTCCGATCTTTGAATACTCCCCGACTAAAATCAAAATGTCGATTACCGGTAAAGGTTCGGCATCCAAAGAGCAGGTTGCAGCCATGCTTCAGCGCCTGCTCAATTTGAAGGAGATCCCCGACAATCTTGATGCTACGGATGCACTGGCAGTAGCAGTCTGCCATCACTTCCAGAACGGACGACCCGAAACAGGAAAGAAATTCACGGGATGGAAGAGCTTTTTGGCGGCAAACCCGGGAAGGGTCAAGGACTAACTGAAAAAGAGAATACTCGAATAATCGAGTACTCGAATTTTGAATTACGAATTATTAAGATTTTGACATTCAAAACTCGTTATTCGTTATTCTATTATTCGAGTATTCTCTTCTAAATTACATAAGCTTCTGGTACACCATCCACCAACGATCCGGGATGTCGTTGGCACAGGCCTGCTGGTAATCCTTGTAGGAACAGGGAACCAGGTAATGCCTTTCATATTTTATCTTCTGCTCCGCAGGAAGAGGGATCTCCATCCACCAGCGGTCGGTCTTTTTGCTCCTAATAAACAGAATCTCTTCTTTATGGTCGGTTATTGCAACCCTGTACTTGATATAATCCTCTTCGTTTTTAAAGGGGAAATCATGAGCCCTGTTATAAAAGCCGTCGATAAAATACCAGATCATCTGCGCAACAAGATGGGCTGTTTGTCCCTGGTGATCGAATTTCGGGTTTACTTCATAGAAGCCGATTGAAGTTAATTTATCGCTGATCCCGGCATACCTTACGATCTGGCAGGCTTCCTCCCCGTAAAACCCGTTAGGGCCGGCATTATTGTTACCAGGGGCATCTGAATACCTTACCGATGAGATATCAAAGCTCAGCATATCGGCATTACGCACGATAGGCTCCACCTCTTCCAGACTTTCCCTGACAATGCCAATGCGGTAGGTATCAAAGAAAAGGTTCTTCATCAGCTTCAGGGCATCCTGGTCGATGAAATAACTCTGGTAACCTATGTTGGCATAGTTGAACAGGTAATTTGGCTGGTGCAGGATGATACTGCTGAGAAAAGACTGTGAATCCATCTCATTTTCAGTCTTTCCCAGGTCGAACATTGGGTCAATTGCCACAATGTTGATGATCTGGCCGAGGCTTTCATATGCCTTGTAATTGGCAAACGTAAGATCCTGGCCACCCCCGATAATTACCGGCAGAACATTATTGCTGATCAGTTCGGCTATAGAACTGCTCAGCGCGAAATACGTATCATTGGGAGTGAACCCTTTCCTGATATTTCCAAGATCAACGATCTTGTTTGAAGACGGGCCGGGGAACAGTTCGTACAAAAATTTCCTCACATGATCGGGCGCAAGGTCGCAACCTTCATTATTAACTGCATTCCTGTCCTCTTTAACACCGATAATTGCAAGATCTGCCGTTGAAAAGTCGGGGAAACTGCCGTCTTCAGAATGGATCTGTATGACATTGCCAAGACGGATCTGCCCCTGGCCTTCATCGGTCAACTGGAGCTCTGTTAAATCGATTGGGGAAAAAAAGGTCGAAATGTCCATGGCCCTTATTTTTTCTTTTTGGATTTGGATTTCGTCGGTTCGTTGGCTTCTATGATAGCTTTCACATCTTCATAAGTGAGCTCGGCGGCAGTCTTTCCCTTAGGTATTTTATAATTCTCCTTTTTGAAAGCTATATATGGCCCGTACCTTCCGTTCAACACTCTGATATCAGTATCTTCAGGATATTCCCTGATCACCTTTTTTATGTCTTCATGCCTTTTTGCACCGATGATCTCAACAGCCCGTTCAAGGATAACAGTCAGGGGGTCATCCGTTGCAGGCAATGAATAAAAAGCAGACTTATGCCTGATATAAGGGCCGAATTTACCGGTGGATACGATGACCTCGGTTCCTTCAAAATCACCGAGGGGCCTTGGAAGCTTGAACAGGTCCAGGGTTTCTTCAAGAGTTATAGTATCAATGCTCTGACCTTTTTTAAGGGCTGCGAAACGGGGTTTATCGCTGTTATCGGATTCCCCGAGTTGCGCCATGGGACCAAACCTCCCGATCTTGACATAAATGTTCAGCCCTGTTGCAGGATCCGTACCCAGAAGTTTCTCGCCCTTGACTTTTTGAGTGCTTTCCAGAGTTCCTTCAATCTTTTCATGGAATGGAAAATAAAATTCTTTCAGCATGTCCTGCCATACCAGCTTGCCTTCGGCAATCTCATCAAACTCTTCTTCTACTGTCGCCGTAAAGTTGTAATCAAGGATGTTATCAAAATTCTGGACCAGGAAACCGGTCACCAAAGATCCAATATCGGTGGGGAATAATTTACTTTTCTCATAACCCACCGTTTCAGTCTTTGTCCCGGCAATAACCTTTTTATCTTTCAGGCTGATATAGTCGTAGGTCCTTTGAACCCCCGGCCTGTCTTCCTTTAACACGTATTCTCTTTTCTGAATTGTTGAAATGATAGGTGCATAGGTGGAGGGGCGTCCGATTCCCAGTTCTTCAAGTTTCTTCACCAGTGTCGCTTCAGTATATCGATAAGGCTGCTGGGTAAATTTCTGCTGGGCTATTAATTCCTGCATTGTCAGCAGTTCACCTTTCTTCATCGGGGGAAGCACCCCTTCATTGTCATCACTGCTCTCGTCATCCGAAGATTCCATGTAAACTTTAAGGAACCCGTCGAATTTAATCACTTCTCCCCTGGCGATGAATTTCTCTGATTTTCCTGAAATCCCTATGGTCACATTAGTCTTTTCAAGCTCTGCATCAGCCATCTGGGAAGCAATGGTACGTTTCCATATCAGGTCGTACAATCGTTTGCCCGAACGGTCCGACTCAATTGATTTATTGCTCAGGTAAGTGGGGCGGATGGCTTCATGTGCTTCCTGGGCTCCCTTGGTCTTGGTAGCATATTTCCTGGTCTTCACATATTCCTCGCCGTACGATTCCGTTACTTCTTTCCTGGCCATGCCGATAGCCATATCGGAGAGGTTTACCGAGTCGGTCCTCATATAAGTGATCTTACCCGATTCATACAATTCCTGGGCGAGACGCATGGTGTTGGCAACAGAAAAACCTAATTTGCGCGAGGCTTCCTGCTGAAGTGTTGAAGTTGTAAAAGGAGGGGCCGGGGATTTCCTGGTTGGCCTGGTTTCCACCTCTTCGACCGTATACTGAACATTCATGCATTGATTCAGGAATTCAAGAGCGTCTTCTTTTGACTGGAACCTTTTGTTGAGTTCAGCATTGACTGTTTTCAGTTTTTTCCCGTCCTGCACCACAAACTCACCGGTGATGCGGTAAGATGAAACAGCCTGGAAGTTCCTGATCTCTTCTTCCCGTTCAACGATAAGCCTCACAGCCACCGACTGCACCCTTCCTGCAGATAAGGAAGGTTTTATTTTTTTCCAGAGAAGAGGTGAAAGTTCAAAACCAACGAGCCTGTCAAGGACCCTTCGTGCCTGCTGGGCGTTCACAAGGTTCATATCCAGTTCACGTGGGTTGTCAATGGCTTCCAGGATTGCGCTCCTGGTGATTTCATGGAATGCGATACGGTGAGTGTTTCCCCGGTTTAATCCCAGTGTTTCCATCAGGTGCCAGGCAATAGCTTCGCCTTCGCGGTCTTCATCGGAAGCCAGCCAGACCATTTCACTGTCCTGTGCCAGTTTTTTCAGCTCACCTACAATTTTCTTTTTCTCAGGTGAAACAATGTATTTTGGTACGAAACCATTTTCAACATCAACCCCCAGGTCTTTTTTCGAAAGATCAGCAACATGGCCCATACAGGACCTTACAATAAAATCGTTACCAAGGAATCCTCCTATGGTTTTTGCTTTCGCGGGAGACTCAACAATCACTAAGTTCTTTGTCATAACAGCAACGGATTACATTATTCCAATCCGGGTACAAAAGTACGACAATTAACATAATACGTACCTTTGTGCCCAAAATTGGCCAAGTTAGGAGTTGACGATTTACGATTTCAGAATGAATTTTGACGATTGATGATTGACGATTAATGTTTTAATTTCGTAAATCGTAAATCAAACAATTCGATCGTACCTCGTAAATCGTATAATCGTAAATCAAATCAAGCGGTGCCCGAAAAAACACTCAGATTCTATATCGAAACTTATGGTTGTCAGATGAATTTCTCTGACAGTGAGATCGTTGCCTCCATACTTACCGGTGAAGGCTTCGAAGCTTCCAATGACCTTCTCGATGCTGATATTATCCTGGTGAATACCTGCTCTATACGTGAACATGCCGAAGACAGGGTGAGGAAGCGGTTGCATTACTTCCGTTCCCTGAAAAAGAAAAACCCGGGACTGACCATTGGCTTGCTGGGATGCATGGCCGAAAGGACCAAAACAGCCCTGATGGAGGAGGAGCAGCTGCTTGACCTGGTCGCAGGACCTGATTCCTACCGTCATCTGCCCGGGTTGCTGGCAAAGGTTGATTCGGGGCAAAAGGCGATTGATACTATTTTGTCTGCGGATGAGACTTATGCGGATATCAATCCAGTAAGACTTGACACCAACGGTGTTTCTGCTTTCATTTCCATCATGCGGGGATGTGAGAACTTCTGCTCCTACTGTGTCGTTCCATATGCCCGCGGACAGGAACGCAGTAGGGATCCCCTTTCAGTGATCCGTGAATCGAAAGATATTTTCCTCCAGGGTTACCGGGAAGTAACCCTTCTCGGGCAAAATGTGAATTCCTACCATTGGAAAGACGGAAAGGAAGCTGTGAACTTCCCACTCCTTCTTGAACGGATCGCGGTTCTCGATAGAAGGTTAAGGGTTCGTTTTGCCACCTCTCACCCCAAGGACCTGAGCCCTGAACTTATCAGGACCATTGCCGCATATCCCAATATCTGCAGGGCAATCCACCTGCCCGTCCAGAGCGGAAGCAACCTGGTGCTCGATAAGATGAACCGGAAATATACCAGGGAAGAATATCTTGAGAAAATAAAAGCCATCAGGAGCCAGATCCCCGACTGTGCCATATCGACTGATATCATCACCGGTTTCTGTGATGAAACGGAAGAAGACCATAAGCAAACACTGGAACTGATGAAGGAAGTTGCATTTGATTATGCATTCATGTTCAAATATTCCGAAAGGCCCCAAACCATCGCTGCTGATCATTACAATGATAATGTGCCTGCGAATGTGAAAGAAAGAAGGCTGAGGGAGATCATTGACCTGCAGCACGAACTTTCGTCGGCCAGCAACCACAGGGACCTGGGTGAAACCTTTGAAGTGCTTATCGAAGGGACATCCAAACGTTCCGATAAACAGTACTTTGGAAGGAACTCCCAAAATAAAGTCCTGGTTTTTCCAATCACTAGGCAGAAACCCGGAGAATATGTTAATGTCAAAGTAAAAAGGGCCACTTCTGCCACTTTGATAGGGGAGGCAATATAGCTGTTTTACTTGCTGTTTTTCAAATGTTTAATCATAAAATCTCCCTCATCCGCCTTCAATTTTGTCATGAAAATTTTAGGATGTTTCTCCCATATTATTGGATTTGCCTGAAAATGCTTAATTTTGCACACTCAATTTAAGGCATCTATGAAGCAATACCTAAAACTGCTTGCAAAATCAGCTTTCCTGTTCCTCGTCATTGCCCTTGTGTTTTCTTCCTGCGTTTCCCAGAAAAAAATTCTTTATTTACAGAAACAACAGGAGAAGGACACTGCTAGCATATACGCACACAAACACCCGCCTGATTACAGGATACAACCAAGGGATAATGTGTATATCAAGCTGTTCACCCTCGACGAAAAGAGCAACCTCTACTTTAATAAACAGACGGGGTCGAGTAATTATAACGATTACGCCAACGACGCCAGCATTTACCTGAATTCTTATTCGGTAAGCCCGGATGGTTATATTGATTTTCCTGTGGTTGGGAAGGTGATGATCAAAGACCTTACTGTAAACGAGGTCAAAGACGTGCTTCAGAAAATTATAAATGAGTACCTTAAGGAAACCGTGGTGGTGGTAAAAATGGTCAATTTTAAAATCACCATCCTTGGTGAAGTTGGCCGCCCCGGGGAGTTCACAATTTACCAGGACAAGATCAACTTTTTTGAGGCAATCTCCCTTGCCAATGACATTACTGAATTCGGTGCCAGGAAAAAAGTGTCCCTGATCCGGATGACTCCTGCCGGGTCCAGGGTGTTCAAACTCGATCTGACCTCCGACGATTTTCTGAAATCAGACCAGTTTTATCTCCAGCCTAACGATATCATTTATGTACCGCCCCTGGGTTACAAGCGCTGGGGTCTGGGATCTCAATTCCCCTGGGCCATTGTCATAGCCGGCATATCTACGGGCCTCCTTTTAGTTGCTTATATAAAGACCTTTTAACCTGTTAATTCTTCTTTTGTGAACGATAATCTCCAGGACTTCCAGCAACAGCAGCAACAGTCGGTTGACTATAAAGTTCTGCTTTTTAAATTTTACCGGTACTGGTATTTCTTTGCCATCACGGTTTTTATTGCCCTTATCATTGCATTTATTTTTAATAAATATACCAGCCCGGTTTATGAAGTCAAGACTTCCATCCTTGTTAAGGACAAATCGGAAAATAAACTTAGCGCCCAGAGCATCATGGGGCTGGGAGGTCTCAATAATATGCAGAACCTCCAGAACGAGATCGGGGTTTTATCTTCATATACGCTGACTTACAGAACTATCACGAAGATAGGCTTCGAAATATCTTATTTCAGTGAAGAAAATTTTATCAGCAAAGAGCTTTATAAGGACAACCCTTTTATTGTTGAGTTGGATACTCTTTATCCCCAGCCGGTAAATATGCGCTTCAACCTTTCCATCACTGCGAAAGATAAATACCATCTCGATGCCAAAGAGGAAGATATCAAGTTTTATGATTTTTCAAAAAAGGATAAGGTCGAGGGCCGGAAAGAAAGAGTTTCAGTTGATGAAACCTATGATTTCGGGAAATGGGTCCAGGGGAATAATTTCCGCTTCAGGATCCTGCTTACCCCCATGTTCAATCCCGAGAAAGACCTCAACCGTTCATTCAACTTTAAAATCAATGATTACGAATCCCTGGTAGCCCAGTATAAAGGCTTCAATATTGAACCCATCAACAAAGAAGCCTCCATCGTGGAAATTAAACTCAAAGGCGGCAACGTAAATAAACTGGTCGACTTTTTAAACGCCTTGGGGAAGGAATACCTTTCAAAGGACCTGGACCGTAAAAACAAGGTGGCAGGGCGTACCATTGCTTTCATCGACAGCGAACTTCAGGACATCAGCGACACCCTTCATTCAACCGAAAAAGCCCTGGAGGTATACCGTACAAACAAGGAAATAATGAACCTTGATGATGTAAGCAAGCAGGTTTTTGAAAAAATGATGGATCTGCAGGATCAGAAAGCTGTTTTACTGGTGCAATCAAAATACCTGATTAACCTCTCCCTTTACCTGGAAAAGAACCAGAAACTGGATGAACTGGTAGTTCCTGCTTCCATGGGTGTGGAAAACCCGATGCTCAACGACCTGACAATGAAGCTTACTGACCTGTATACCAAACGTACAGAAATCACCCAGTATTCCAAGGAGAAGAACCCTACGCTCATCTCCGTCGACCAGCAGATCAACACCATTAAAAATGCACTTATCGAAAACATTAAAAGTGCAATAAACACCAATACCATTGCATTAAAAGAGATCAACGACCGTGTTGCTCAATACACTTCCAAGATCAGCACACTGCCCGAAACCCAGCGTGTTCTTTTCAGCATAGAACGCAGGTTCAAACTTACCGACGCAATTTATACCTTCCTGCTGCAGAAACGTTCTGAGGCCCAGATCACCCGTGCTTCCAACCTTTCAGACAACGAAATTGTCGATGATGCCATGGGCGGCACAAGCCCTGTCTTCCCTAAGAAAAGTCTTAATTACATTATTGCTATTATCCTGGGCATCATTCTTCCCATCATCTACATCCTCGGTAAGGATTATTTCAATGATAAGATCATGGAGAGAGAGGATATTGAAAAGATAACCAAACTCCCGATCGTAGGGCATATCATCCATTCGGACAAGAAAAGCGAGGTGGTGGTCATCGACTCTCCTAAATCCACCATTGCCGAGTCCTTCAGGTCGGTTCGTACAAACCTGCAGTTCCTCCTCCAGGGCAAGGAGAAGATCACCGTACTTGTCACTGCGGATATGGTGAGTGCAGGAAAAACGTTTACCTCCATAAATCTTGCCTCGATTTACGCAATGTATGGCAAAAAGACCCTGCTTATGGGCTTTGACCTCAGGAAACCCAAGATCTACCAGGATTTCGGGCTTACGAATGCCGAAGGCATATCTTCCTACCTGATCAATAAAAGCAAGATCGAGGATATAATCCAGTTTTCAGGGATCGAAAACCTCGATATAATCATGGCAGGCCCTGTTCCTCCCAACCCTGCTGAACTTATTGCTTCGGCTAAATGTACAGAAATGTTTACGAGGCTGAAGGAAATATATGACTATATCATCATAGACACTCCCCCGGTCGGCCTTGTTACGGATGCTTTCCTTCTGATGAATCATGCCGATGCAAACCTTTTCCTTGTCAGGCAGAATTACACCAATAAAAAGATATTTTCAAGCATTATCAAGGATATAGAGAAACGTAACATCAAAGGCCTGGCGATCCTTGTCAACGACGTCAAACTCACCCGTAGTTCCTATGGTTATGGCTACGGTTACGGTTATGGCTACGGTTACGGTTACGGTTATGGTTATGGCTATGGTTATGGCTATGGTTACGGATACGGGTATTATTCCGATGACAGGAACTCTTCAAAAAAGAAGAAAACCCTACTGCAGAAAATTTTCGGCAAAGCTTAATGCTGTTGGGAAGTAATGAAGAACTACAATCTAACGCATCTCGAGGAGCTTGAGTCGGAAGCCATTTACATTTTAAGGGAAGTCGCCGCCCAGTTTGAACGGCCGGCTTTGCTTTTCTCAGGAGGGAAAGATTCCATTGTTCTGGTCCACCTTTCACGAAAAGCCTTTTATCCTGCTTCCATCCCTTTTCCCTTGTTACATATAGATACAGGCCATAATTTCGCAGAAGCAATTTCCTTCCGTGATGAGCTGGTTGAAAAACTGAATGCCCGCCTTATTGTTGGATCAGTGCAGGAATCCATCGACACCGGCAGGGTGGTTGAGGAGAAAGGGATCAATGCCAGCCGCAATGTCCTTCAAACGGTTACGCTGCTCGATACTATTGAGAAATATAAATTTGATGCGGCCATCGGTGGCGGGCGAAGGGACGAAGAGAAAGCAAGGGCCAAGGAAAGATTCTTTTCACACCGGGATGAGTTTGGCCAGTGGGATCCTAAAAACCAAAGGCCTGAACTCTGGAATATCTTCAACGGGAAAAAAAGAATGGGCGAGCATTTCAGAGTGTTTCCCATCAGCAACTGGACCGAAATGGATGTGTGGCAGTATATCTTCCAGGAAAATATTGAACTCCCCAGTCTTTATTTCACCCACGAAAGGGAGGTTTTCTTCCGCGACGGGATCTGGCTTGCCACCGCCCCTTTCATGGCCATGAAACCCAGCGAAAAAGCAGAAAAATTGCGTGTACGTTGCCGTACTGTCGGGGATATCAGTTGTACCGGGCTTGTTTTATCAACTGCGGATAACTTAGAGGATATCATCCGGGAAATTGCTGCGACAAGGGTTACCGAACGGGGTGGACGTTACGACGATAAAAGGTCCGATGCCGCTATGGAGGACAGGAAAAAGGAAGGATATTTTTGAGTTACGATTGGACGATTGACGATTTTAGAATGAATTTTACGATTGATGATTGACAATTAATGTTTTAACTCGAAAATCGTAACTCACACAATTCAATCGTAACTCATAAATCGAGCAATCGTAAATCAAGTTATGACAAACGTGATGGATACCGAATTCTCAAGCAAGGGCTACCTTAACATGCAGCTTCTCCGGTTTACCACGGCAGGAAGCGTTGATGACGGTAAAAGCACCCTGATCGGCCGGTTGCTGTATGACAGTAAATCACTCTTCGAAGACCAGCTGGATGCTGTAAAGCGTGCAAGCGTTCAGAAAGGGAGCGAACACCTGAACCTGGCATTATTCACCGACGGCTTGAGGGCCGAACGGGAACAGGGAATCACCATCGATGTCGCTTACCGCTATTTTGCCACCCCCAACCGCAAATTCATCATTGCCGATACTCCTGGCCATATACAGTATACCAGGAACATGGTTACAGGCGCCTCCACTGCGAATGCCGCCATCATCCTGATAGATGCCCGGAACGGAGTGATCGAACAAACCTACCGCCACGCTTATATTGCATACCTGCTTGGGATACCCCATATCATCGTCTGCATCAATAAGATGGATCTGCTGGATTACAGCCGGGAGGTGTTTGAAACTATCAAGGCCGACTTCAACGCGTTTGTTGCAAAGGTTCTGCCCGGCGAAGACCTTAGGTTCATACCCATCAGCGCCCTTAAAGGGGATAACGTGGTGAAACCTTCAAAGAATATGGACTGGTACAGGGATACCACGCTTCTTGAAACCCTTGAAACAATCCCTATCACCAATGATAATGATCTGACAAGCCGGCGTTTCCCGGTTCAGTATGTGATCAGGCCCGAAAGGGAAAAATACCATGACTACCGGGGTTATGCAGGAAGGATAGCAGGCGGAATCTTCCATCCCGGGGACGAAGTGATAGTGCTCCCGGCAGGCATAAAGACAAAGATCCGGCGTATTGATACTTTCAACGGCCCTGTTGAGGAAGCCTTCCCCCCCATGTCGGTAACCCTTCTGCTTGACGATGATATCGATATCAGCCGCGGGGATATGATCGCCGGGGCCGATACCCCTCCCGTAATGAGTACAGAGGTTGATCTCATGGTCTGCTGGATGAACCCCAGGCCTATGCAACTTAACGGGAAATATGCGCTGAAACATAATACAAGGGATGTGAAATGCGTGATCGATACTATCGATTTTGTACTTAATATCAACACCCTGGAACACTTACGGAATCGTACAAGCCTAGCCATGAACGAGATAGGGAAAATCCATCTTCGCACCACCAAACCCCTGTTCACAGATCCTTATTCTTTCAACCGTAATACCGGCAGCCTGATCCTGATCGACGAAGCTACCAATGAAACGGTTGCCGCAGGTATGATCCTTTGAAGGATTTTCGATAAGGCGATTTACGATTTACAATTGAATTTTAAGATTTAGGATCGACGAATAAATTATCTAACTCGTAAATCGTAGATCAATAAATTCAATCGTAACTTTAAAATCGTCCAATCTTAATTATACTGGCTTTTCTGCAATAATTCCTTAAAAAATCAGTTACTTCTGAATACTGATTATTACCATCCTGTATGAAGCTAATTAAACTTTTTAGCCTGGCCTGCATGCTGATCCCTTCAGCAATTTACAGCCAGAGTCCGCAGATACCTATCGGCCAGTGGAGAGACGAACTTCCGTATAATTTCTGCAATTCGGTTGCCGAAGTTGAGAACCGGATTTATGCATCGACCCCTTATGCCTTGCTATACTATGATAAGGATGATAACAGTGTTACCAGGATAACCAAGATACAGGGGTTGTCGGACATCGGCATAAACTGCATAGCTTATAATACTGTAACAAAAACCCTGGTGATTGCTTATTCCGACGCGAATATCGACCTGATACAGAATAACAGCATCATCAATATTTCAGATATCTACCGAAAAACCATTCTTGGAAACAAGACCATCAACAGCATATACTGCCTGGGCAATCTTGCTTACCTGCAGTGCGGTTTCGGGATCGTGGTGCTTGACCTGGTAAAACAGGAGGTCAAGGAAACATACTATATCGGTAACGGCGGCACCCAGGTGAATGTCATGTGCCTGGTCAAGGATAATAACGACACCCTCTGGGCCGGTTCGGAAAAAGGCATCTATAAAGCCTGGTATAAGGATCCAAACCTGGCTAATTATGCAGTCTGGAAGAAAGACAGGCGTATGGATACCACCCTGATGTATAATACCATAACGTATTTCTCGGGTAAACTGGTGGTAAACAAACAAAGGTCAAGCGGAAAAGACACCCTGTACATTTACGACGGACATTGGGCTTCCTGGAACATCTCAGGAGGGGGGACCCTGCCCATCATGAACCTGAACAGTATGTACAACCTGCTGCTGGTAACCAATACATATTCCGTTGACATCTATGATCAGAATTATTCCAAACTTAAATCCATTATAGGTTATCCTGGAGCAGGGGCTTTCCCCCAGGATGCTATTTGCGACAGGAACCAGACCGTCTGGATCGCAGATTCATATTCAGGACTTGTTCGAAATGCAATGAATTCTGACCAGGCAACCGCATTTAATCTAAGCGGACCACTTACTGCCAATGCTTTCAGTATGAGTTCGCTTGGAAACGACTTATACATTGCCCCGGGAGGATACGACCAATCATATGTACCGCTTCCGCAAAGACCTGCCCAGGTCTACCATTTTGATGATTCAAACTGGCAAAACCTTTCAGGGGCCAATAACCCCCCGATGTATGGTTACGATAATGTCGTTTCCGTGACTGCCGATCCATCCGATCCGAAAAGGATCTATGCTGCAACCTGGGGGTACGGCCTCCTTGAATTTTACGATGGCACATTGACGAGGAGGTATACTGAATCCAACAGTACCCTGCATCATCATTCAGGTACAACGGATACCAGTGTAGTCCGTGTGGGGGGATCAGCCTTTGATGCACATGGCTATCAATGGATCGTATGTGCCCATACCAACCAATGCCTTTCCCTGAAAAGGGGGAGCCAGTGGACTGGTTTTAATATCGTTGCCAATAATATGACGGACCTGGGCCAGATCATTGCCACTCGATACGACCAGGTATGGATGCAGATGCGTTACGGTACGCTGAACGCGTATTCAATTCTTGTATTCACCGATAACGGAACCCCGGATGATTCGAGCGATGACCAGGCAAAAAAACTGAACGCTTCATCCGGACTTGGCAACCTGCCAGGGAATACGGTTTATTCAATGGCCGAGGACAAGAACGGTGAAGTCTGGGTTGGGACTGAAGCCGGTGTGGGCGTGTTTTTTTCTCCTGATGATCTTTTTACTGCCAACCCTTCCGATTGCCAGCGCCCGCTTGTCCAGCAGGGCCAGTATACCCAGTACCTTCTTGAAAGCGAACAGGTGAATGCAATCGCCGTAGACGGGGCCAACCGCAAATGGATGGGAACTGACCGCGGAGGCACTTACCTGTTCTCTGCCGACGGAACCAAACAGGTCTATCATTTTACTGCCGAAAACAGCCCCCTGCTTTCCGACAGGGTGACTTCCATCGCCATTAACTCTGTAACCGGGGAGGTGTATTTCGGGACCGACAAAGGCGTCATCTCTTATAAAAGCACAGCTACTGAAGGCAGTGATGCTTTCGGTGACGTATATGCCTATCCGAACCCGGTACGCGAAGGCTACCAGGGTTATATCGCAGTAAAAGGCCTGCTCAGTAATGCCCAGATCCGCATTACGGATATCAGCGGACGACTCGTATATACAGGAAAGGCAGAAGGCGGACAGGCAGTGTGGAACGGCAATACCATGGATGGTAAAAAAGTTCACACCGGTGTATATCTTGTCTTTGCTTCCAACGAGACAGGCAGCGATAAAGTGGTCACAAAAATCCTGGTAATCAACTGATGCTTGTAACCACGAAAGGCATCGTACTTCATTCTTTAAAATACTCTGAAACCAGTATCATAGTCCGCATTTACACCGAAGCCACGGGCCTTCAATCATACCTGTTTAAAGGGATCCGCAGTCCGAAGTCAAAAACAAAAGCAGGCCTGTTCCAGCCGCTTACACTGCTTGAAGTTGTGGCAAATATCAGGGAAAACGCGGGGCTGCATATTGCGAAGGAAGTCAGACTGTTCCAGCCATATATGAGCATCCCGTTCGATATCAGGAAAAGTTCCATTGCATTATACATGAACGAACTTCTGTATAAGGCTGTGCGCGAAGAAGAAGCAAATACTGAACTTTTCAATTTTATGTGGAAGTCATGTCTTTTACTTGATTCCTCTAAGGATAACCTGAATTGCTTCCCCCTCGTTTTTACTGCCGAACTGACCCGCTACCTCGGAATCAGACCCCAGGCCGGATACACGGAATATAAACCGGTATTTAATCTCAGGGAAAGCCAGTTCCAGACTATAATACCCGAAAAAGACGCTTACATTATGCCCGAACATGGCAGCCAGTTCCAGTCTCTTATTACTGCTTCCCTGGAAAACCAGTCGGCTTTGCATTTTAAACCTTCTATCAGGAGATCCTTCATGGATTCCCTTCTCATATATTACCATATCCATCTCCCGGGATTCAAATCTATGAATTCACATCACATACTACATTCGGTGTTGGCATAACGGCAGTTTGATTTACGATTGATGGATTTAGGATTTACGATTGACATTATTGATTTAAGATTTACGAGTTTATTATTTTATTCGTAGATCGTCAATCTTAAAATTCAATCGTACTCTAAACTCGTCCAATCGTAAATCCTTCAATCATAAATCCGTATCTTTGCCGAAAATTCCAGCGTATGCAAATTACTCTTACCGAGCAGGAACAAATCCGGCATGATTCATTAAATGAACTTTTCAGGCTCGGGATCAATCCATACCCACCCGAAACATTCCGGGTCAATGTGACTGCAGCCGAAATCAGGCAGAATTATCCTGCCGATAATACCAGGTACCAGGATGTAAGCATTGCAGGCCGTATCATGACCCGCAGGATCATGGGAGCCGCATCATTTTCTGAACTCCAGGATTCCACAGGACGGATACAGCTTTATGTAAAACGGGATGAGATCTGCACCGGCGAGGACAAGACCTTGTACAACACGGTATTCAAGAGGCTTCTTGATATAGGCGATATCATCGGCGTAACAGGTTATGTGTTCGTAACCCAGATGGGAGAGATCTCCATTCACGTTAAAAGCCTGAAACTTCTTTCCAAATCCTTGAGAGTTCTGCCCATCGTCAAGGAGAAGGATGGGGAATTGTTCGATGCCTTTACGGATCCCGAGCAAAGATACCGCCAACGTTATGTCGATATGATCGTAAATCCGCAGGTAAGGGATGTATTCGTAAAACGGGCTCAGCTCGTGAATTCCATGCGTCAGTTCCTGAACGCCAAATCATACCTGGAGGTTGAAACACCGGTGCTTCAGCCCCTTTATGGCGGCGCGGCAGCCAGGCCTTTCAAGACCCATCATAACTCCCTCGACATGACCCTTTACCTGCGTATTGCCAATGAGCTTTACCTCAAACGGCTTATCGTTGGCGGGTTTGACGGGGTTTATGAATTCTCGAAAGACTTCCGCAACGAAGGCATGGACCGTTTCCATAATCCTGAGTTTACCCAGATGGAGTTGTATGTGGCTTATAAGGATTATGAATGGATGATGGACCTCGTGGAGGAGATGGTTGAAAAGATCGCTCTTGACCTGCATGGGAAAACAGAGATCCCGGTAGGTGACAAGATCATCGATTTCAAAAGGCCGTGGAAACGATTCACCATGTTTGAAGTGATAAAACACTATACGGGAATCGATATCGATGGCAAGTCGGAAGATGAGCTGATCGCCATTGCCCGGCAACTTGAGGTGCCGGTCGATAAAACTATGGCCAAAGGGAAGATCATCGACCAGATCTTTGGGGAGAAATGCGAACCTAACCTGGTCCAGCCGACTTTCATTACCGATTATCCCATTGAAATGTCGCCCCTGGCAAAGAAACACCGCAGCAAAGACGGTCTTGTTGAACGTTTCGAAGCCATTTGCAACGGCAAAGAGCTTTGTAATGCATTCTCCGAACTCAACGACCCCCTGGATCAGAGGAAACGTTTCGAAGACCAGCTGGAACTCGGAAAACGGGGAGATGACGAATCGATGGTACTTGATGAGGACTTCCTTCGTTCCCTTGAATTCGCCATGCCTCCTACATCAGGACTGGGAATCGGGATTGACCGCCTGACCATGATCATGACCAACCAGGCATCCATACAGGATGTGCTTTTCTTCCCCCAAATGAGGCCCGAGAAAAGGATCAGCGAATAAGGATCATCCGTTTTACTGAAACTTCCTTTTCGGTTTTAAGCCTGTATAGGTAAATCCCTGCTGCAGCCTTGTTGCCCTTATTATCCGTGCCGTCCCATGTGAAGGAATGGTCCCCCTCGCCTAAAGGCCCCGAAAAGACAAGCCTGACGAGTTTCCCGTTAAGGTCATATATGCCAAGGTCCGCATTTCCGCGCATGGGAAGCCTGAACGAAATGGTTGTTGAGGCTGAGAATGGATTTGGATAATTATTTCCAAGCAAACCGCCTTTCCCCGGCTCGCTGATCCCTCCAAGAATCTGGGGATTGAACATCAGTATTACCAGTTTCGGTCCCAGGGAGGTGGTATAATGCAGGCTGTCAAGAATAAATGAATCAGTGTTGCGGTCAGTTGGTAAATCAACCTTAACCCTTACATAAACAGAATCCCCGGGGTTTACTGTATAAGGAAAGTTGCGGGTTGTAATAGAATCGACATACCACATCGGCCAGTGGCCGCTGATCAGCTCGACGTCCTGCAGGACAACTGCAGATGCCATGTAATTGTGCAGGTGGGTCACTTTACCTCCCAATGCATCGGTAGCGGTGATAAACCACAAGGTATCGGGCACAGGAATAATATTTGTATAGTCGGTAGTGAATGTAAATGGATCAGCTGCTCCGATAAAAGGTGCAGTTTCCCTGCGGTTTGACTGGTCGGCGGCGAAAAGGTAATACTTTACAGTACTGCCTGCCGGCTGCCTGGGGATGATGCCTGTATAATGATTGGCAGATGTGTTTGACATGTGGACTGCCTTGTAGGTTCCGTTATTGACCATGTACCAGATCAGCACTGAATCAGTTTTAACGGGGGAGCCGCTGCAGGCAATAAGGTCGGCATTGATCATATAATTCATATCACAGGGTTGGGTGCCTGATAAAGGAATATGTTTGATATACAGCAAACCGATATCGGCAATACCCATTACACGGCAGTGAAGTGCATCGGTCGATATCCAGGGAGTCCCGCTCTGTGCAATAAATCCTGAAACAGTGTATCCCGGCATGGCGGCCTCATAGGCGGCTTTGGCGCTGTCGTCCCAACTTGAATTCATAAATGGTACCAGCACCTTGTTATTCAGGATCACCGAATTGGAATAGGGCTCATCGTTGGGTGTCATAACCCTGAAAACCCGGTAATTGTAACCGTAGGAACAGGTCTGTGAAGCCCAGTAAGAGGCAGCGGATTCCAGGGCGGTATAACAGGCATTCGAGGGATTGGTTTTTCGTATGAGGATCTTATCCGGCGCCAGGAACTTTCCCCAGCAGTCAATATGGTCTATGGTAGTGTTAATATTCGGGTCAGGGACGACCTGGTAGTTTTCAATACCCAGGTAATCATGCACTTTCTGTGCAACCTGCTCATGTGAAAGAGTGGGGTTCTCACTCCATACCAGTTCCGTGGAAGCTGATATTCCCATACCGTCGGTCATATAATCGCCTCCCGTGGAAATAAGGTTCATCCCATACCACTGTATCCCCAGCATCTCGGCAACACGCTTGGGAATCTCATCATCATTGGGCCTGGGACGGTTATACGGAAAATCGATGATGCCGATAGTATTCGAACTGTCTGATTCAAACCATGGGCCATAGTCCCTTGTCCAGTAACTGTCGGTGGGGGCGACCAGGAAATTGCAATGGCTTGTATCGACTCCGTAATTGACATATAATGTCAGAACCGTGCTTTGTTGTGCGGAGCTTGCCACTATGGTTGTAAGAGTAACATTGGCAGCCATTTCCTTGATCAGGGACAGGGGGATGCCAAAGGGGTATCTTACCAAAGCGCCCTGCATCCTCCCGAATTCTTCAACATTCCTGATTGGTCCGGCAGGTGGGTTGGTTTCAACAAATGTCTTGCCTATTTCGCTTTTATGGAGAGCTTCCTCAGCCGACATCTCATGGGTCAGAGGTTTCGCAGTCGTATGGGTTGTATCCTGGGCAAACGACGTCCCTGTTAAGAGCAGAGCACAGGTAAACACTGTAAAAATAGTAAGGGATGTTCTCATACACAAAGTACTTTAATATTACAAATTTAACAATTTATCCTTCGCCCTGAATCATTACCTTTGCCGAAAATTATGAATTAATGAGCAAGAAAACTAAGGCTGCCAGCCTGTCTGTGTTATCCAACACCCTGCTCATCGTTCTAAAACTCACGGCAGGTTTTATCAGCGGTTCGGTCTCTATTATTTCCGAAGCAATCCATTCTTTCATGGATCTTTTAGCCGCTTTAATCGCTTTTCTTTCGGTCAGGGTTTCCGACAGGCCGGCCGATGACCGTCACCCCTACGGGCACTGGAAGATAGAAAATATTTCGGGGGTGATCGAAGCCCTGTTGATTTTTGTTGCTGCTATCTGGATCATTTTCGAAGCAGTACATAAGCTCATCAAACCTTCCGAAGTTGAAACCATCGGGCTAGGATTTGCCGTGATGTGCATCTCTGCATTTGTTAATTCGGGCGTGTCATGGTATCTGTATAAAATTGCCAAATCCACGGGGTCCATTGCACTTGAAGCTGATGCGCTTCATCTCAAAACCGATATTTACACTTCCCTGGGCGTAGCTGCCGGTTTAGGGCTGATCTGGCTGACCGGTTATCATATTCTTGACCCTATTGTTGCCATTCTTGTCAGCATGCTGATCCTGAAAGAATCATATTCCCTGCTGATGAAAGCATATAAACCCCTTCTGGATGAATCACTGGATATCGAAGAAATCAATAAAATCAGGACCATTATTGATTCTTACTGTAAAGAAAATATTAAATATCACGACCTCCGTACCAGGAAAGCAGGTAATTTCAACTATGTTGATTTCCATCTGAACCTTGATGAGAACCTTACGGTTAAGGAGGCCCATGATCTTTGTGACAGGATCGAAGCGAATATTAAACAATACCTTGTTAATTGCGAAGTGACAATTCATGTCGAGAATTTTTGAAAAAAGGATATCTTTGCAATCTCTTCATTCATAATTAATTATTTAAATATCTCATGAGGGTTTTTCGCCTGTTTTTTCTTCTGTTCATCCTGCTTTTAAACCCAAATCTGCTTTTTCCCCAGGACACGATCCGCCACGACACCACTTCGAAAAAGGTAAAATTAATTGAAGATGATGCAGTTATGTCCATGCTTGACAGCCTTGCGACACTCAAGGTCTTTATTGATGCATCATCGCCCCTCGAACAAAAATATCCTCCCTGGAGCAATTATTCCGAGACCGATTACCCGACGTTTTCAGATTCCGTTTACGCAGCCAGGATTGCAGTCATGAACGAAAATTCTCCGTTTGAGTATGTTTATAATAATGAAGTTAAAAAGTTTATTGAGTTGTATTCTGTCAGGAAAAGAAAATTAACAGCACGTATCCTTGGCCTTTCTGAAATTTATTTTCCACTCTTTGAAGAACAGCTTGACCGTTTCAACATGCCGCTAGAGCTAAAATACCTGGCGGTGATCGAATCGGCTCTTAATCCTGTTGCCAACTCAAAAGCCGGGGCTAAAGGCTTATGGCAATTCATGTATGGCACCGGCAAAGTTTATGGTCTCAGGGTGAGCTCTTATGTGGATGACCGTTACGATCCTTATAAAGCCACCATCGCCGCCTGCGAACACCTTCAGGACTTGTACGATATTTATGGCAACTGGTCGCTGGCGCTGGCAGCATATAACTCAGGTGCAGGCAATGTGAATAAAGCCATCAGGAGGTCGGGCGGACTGAAGAATTTCTGGGCGATCAACCGCTACCTGCCTAAAGAAACACGGTCATATGTGCCTGCCTTTATCGCTGCAAGTTATGTACTTGCCTATGCAAATGAACATAAGATCTATCCTGTTGATCCCGGCATTTTATATTATGAAGTGGATACTGTCACTGTTAAACATCCACTTACCTTCGACCAGCTCTCCGAAATGATGCGCATCCCCTGGGATGAAATAGCCTTCCTTAACCCGGCTTATAAAAAAGGCGTCATCCCTGCCACTCCTGAAATGCCTTATAAACTAAGGCTCAGGAAAAAATATGTTGGCGATTTTATCAATAACGAAGCTGCTGTTTACGCTTACAAGTCCAGGAAAGCCCTTTCGGAAGATGCCAGCCTGGCTGCTATCTATGCAAGTTACAGGGAAACCACTCAATATACTGTTAAAAAAGGCGAGACCGTAGCCAGCATTGCCAAGAAATTCCATATGTCGGTCCCTGAATTGAAGTCTCTCAACAACCTGAAAAAGAATTCAGTAAGACCAAGACAAAAGATCTTTGTTTATGTTCCGGGCTCAGCTCCCAAAATTCCAGATTCACTCCTGCATAAACAGGTAATGGCTTCGAAACCGGATTCAGCCAAAATTGCCCCTGTGCATAAGGATACCTCGAAGACTGCAGCTGCAGAACCCGTAACTGAAACAAGCGCACCTAAAATCCATGTTGTTAAAAGCGGAGAATCTCTCGGACTTATCGCCGGTAAATATCATGTAACGGTAGGTGAACTTACTGCCTGGAATAACCTGAGCACTTCAAAGGTCGTTGTAGGTCAAAAAATAAAGATCCAGGGCGGCTCTGCGAAAATAACTACTACAACAGGTACAAACAGCAAACCATCCGCAGCACCATCAAAAACATCAGAAACAGGTAATCATTATTTTTACTATACGATACAGTCGGGCGACAACCTCTGGGATCTTGCCGACCAGTATAATACTACGGTAGCCCAGATTAAAAAGCTGAACAATATCAACAACGCTTCCTACCTGAAGCAGGGACAAAAGATCAAAATCCCGAAATAACTGCCGACGACCAGTTTGATTTACGATAAGACAATCCTCGAGTTACGATTGGGTGATTTACGAGGTACGATTGAATTTTGAGATTGATTGATTGTCAATTATATAAATTCGTAAATCGTAAATCAAAAACTTCAATCTGAAATTATAAATCGTCCAATCGTAAATTTTTTTCCTCCCCCTTGTTGGATCTGATAAAAAATGTATTATTTTTGACCGTTCGGTTAAACTATATATTTAATCCGTTTGGTTAAACCATATGGAAAACAGTCAACATACTGAAGACAAGATCCTTGATGCTGCCAGGGAGATCTTCCACAAGAAGGGATTCAACGGTGCAAGAATGCAGGAGATTGCTGATGTAGCGGGTATAAACAAGTCATTACTACATTATTATTTCAGGAGCAAGGATGCTTTGTTCGAAAAAGTTTTTGCCGAAACCTTCTCCCAGCTTGCAAATAAAATGTCAGAGATTTTCCTCTCGGAAATGACCCTGATGTCGAAGATTGGGATCTTCGTCAATTTCTACTTTAATTTCATTTCCGGTCATTCATATATTGTTCAGTTCGTCATCAATGCGCTTCAGGACAAGCCTGCAAGGTTACGCGATATTATACTTAAACAGAGTGTTTCACCTGAGCTCCTGCTCGAGACAATACGGAAACAACTAAAGGAAGAGATGGGTCTCGACATCGACCCCCTGCACATTTACGTGAATATCCTGGGTTTGGTGATCTTCCCCGTCATAGCCAGGCCGCTCATACAGTCGATTTTTGCTATTCCTGACGATCGCATGGCAGATTTTTATGAACAGAGAAAAAAAATAGTTCCTACCTTTATAGAAAATGCTTTAAAAGGATATGAAAAGGACAAAACCCTGGTTTAAAACCTATTTTGTATTGCCCCTGCTCTTTCTCTCCGGCATGGGAATAGAACCGATTGCAGCCCAGGATACGATTACCCTGGAATTTTGCTACCAGCAGGTACAGAAAACATATCCACTGGCAAGGCAGGCTGAACTCCTCGATAAATCAAGCGACCTCAGGACAAGAAACCTGAATAAAAATTACCTGCCCTCTATCAATGTCAACGGCATTGCATCCTGGCAGAATCAAGTCACCGAGATGAGCATTACCCTGCCCAATGGTTATCCGAAAGTCGTTGGTCCTGAAATTCCCAAGGACCAGTACAAGCTCACCCTTGATGTAAATGAATCAATTTACGACGGAAACGTGACACACTACCAGAAAAAACTTGAGCAATATAACCTGAATGTCGATAAAAAGAGTGTAGATGCCAGCCTGTACCTTTTAAAGGACCAGGTAAACCAGTTTTATTTCAGCATTCTTCTTGACCAGCAAAATATTGGCCTGCTTTTCGAAACCCTGAACCAGCTTGAATCCAAGAAAAAGGAGGTCGATGCCAGGCTGAAGAACGGAGCCGGGCTTAAGATGGATGCCGACCTGATCAGCGCCGAGATCATCAAACTTGAACAGAATATTTTTGAATTGAGGATGGACCGCCAGGCAAACATCAAAATGCTTTCGGAACTGATCACTCTGCCCATGGATGAAAAATCCGCCTTCAGGATCCCTGCCATCACAATTCCAGGCATGAGTTATGAGAATAAGCGCATAGAATATGAACTTTATGGGGTCCAGATCGACAGGACCAACCTGATGAAAAACATGGTTACAACAAAGTGGAATCCGAAACTCTGGGCCTTCGGTCAATTTGGTCTCGGGATCCCGGGCTACAATTTCCTTTCGAGCGATCTAGCTCCCATGCTGATGGTCGGAGCCAAGTTAACCTGGAATCCCTGGAACTGGAATGCCAATAAAAATGAGAAAAAGATCTATGAACTCCAGGGCAGTATACTGAAAAACCAGCAGGAGACCTTCGATAAAAATCTCCGGGTTTCAACCCAGAAAAACATGACCGACATCAGCAGGCTGTCCGACCTGATTCTCAAGGACCAGGAACTCATAATACTGAGAAAGGGTATAACTCAAGCCGCCTCCTCACAGCTGACGAATGGCGTGATCACTTCAAGCGATTATATCCTGCGCGTAAACGACGAAACCCAGGCGAGAATGGGGATGGAAATCCACAAGATTCAGCTTATCAAAGCAAAGATCAGTTATTTATACAATATAGGTAAATTGTAATTTTAACCAGAAATACCGCGACTATGAAACGATTCCTTCCGGTTCTTTTTGCAGCCATTGCACTTGCATCCTGCACTAACGACAAGAACAAACCCGATGCCTACGGCACGTTCGAAGCAACAGAAGTCATGGTTTCCTCCCAGGCCACAGGCCAGATCATGATGTTCAGGGTTGAAGAAGGCCAGGTCCTTGATTCAGGCGTAATGGTTGGCTATGTCGACACCACCGACCTTTGCCTGAAACGGAAACAGGCAGTTGAAACCCGCGATGCCACTGCTTCAAGGAGGGATGACCTGGCCGCGCAGATCGCTATCCAGGAACAGAGCAGGGAGAATGCAATGGTTGATAAGCACAGGATCGAAAACCTTCTTAAAGATGGGGCTGCAACCCGGAAACAAATGGACGATGTCAATGCCAGCCTGAGCCTGATCGACAAGCAGGTCGCTTCCCTGAAAATACAGTTTGGCGGGATCGCCAGCCAGGTAGCTTCAATCACCCAGCAAGTCGCCCAGCTTGAGGAATCTATCAACCGCTCAAGGATAATTAATCCCCTCAAAGGCACTGTACTGACCAAATACGCTGAAAAAGAAGAGGTTGCAACCTACGGGAAGCCTCTGTACAAGATCGCCGACCTGTGTGAAATAACCTTAAGAGCTTATGTAGGCGGATCACAGCTTCCGTACATCAAACTGGGCTCCACTATTGATGTGGCCTTTGATAAGGACGAAAAAACAAACACCACGGTACAGGGGATTGTCTCCTGGATCTCTCCTTCGGCTGAATTCACACCAAAAACCATCCAGACAAAGGAAGAACGGGTTAACCTGGTCTATGCTGTTAAAATAAGGGTGAAAAATGACGGCTCAATGAAGATCGGCATGCCGGGTGAAATCCGATTTATGAATCCATCAAACCAAAAACCATAATCTATGAGAAAAATCATCACAACTGCAGTTCTGTTTCTTATGCTGTTCCTACCGGCATTGAACGCATCGGCCCAGGCACACAAAGCCGATGACATCCTTGGGGTGTGGCTGAACCAGGAAGCCACAGGAAAGGTCCTTTTATATAAAGAAGGAGATAAATACTTCGGGAAACTGGTCTGGCTGAGAACCCCATTGGATTCCATCACCCACCAGCCCAGGACCGATAAGGAAAACCCGGACGCAAAATTGAAAGCAACCCCGCTGATCGGACTGGTTAATATGAAGAATTTTACCTTCGATGGCAAGGAGGAATGGTCAGGAGGAACCATTTATGATCCCAAGAACGGAAAAACCTATAAATGCTATATCAAGTTTGAAACACCTAATAAACTGAAAATCAGAGGTTATGTCGGGGTTTCATTGCTTGGAAGAAATACTTTCTGGACGAAGTCTGTGCTAATGCAGTAAAATGACAATAATTTACGATTGGACGATCTTTGAGTTACGATTGAATTTATTGATTTGTGATTTACAATTTTAATATTTTATTCGTCGATCGTAAATCTCACAATTCAATCGGGAATCGTAAATCGTCCAATCATAATTCTCACAATTTTAATTGTAAATTCAATTTCTGAAAATTGCATCATGTCCTCCATCCTGGTCGAACATATTTCAAAGCACTTCAAGCAGGTAAATGCCCTGAATGACATTACATTCAGTGTTGACCGGGGCGAGCTGTTTGGCTTTATCGGACCTGACGGTGCCGGCAAAACCACCTTGTTCAGGATACTGACAACCCTGGTTCTGCCCGATTCGGGGAAAGCCATAGTGAACGGACTTGACGTGGTGAAAGATTACCGGAAAATCAGGCAGGATATCGGTTATATGCCGGGGAGATTTTCACTTTACTCCGATTTGAGCGTGGAGGAGAACCTGAATTTCTATGCCACCGTTTTCGGGACCACTGTAGAGGCGAATTATGAACTGATAAAAGAGATCTATGTCCAGATCGAACCCTTCAAAAAGCGGAAAGCCGGCAAACTTTCCGGCGGGATGAAGCAGAAACTGGCCCTGTCGTGCGCCCTGATCCATAAACCATCGGTCCTGATCCTGGATGAACCCACTACCGGTGTTGATGCAGTTTCAAGGCTTGAGTTCTGGGACATGCTTAAACGACTGAAAAACAGCGGAATAACAATACTGGTGGCAACACCTTACATGGATGAAGCCAGTTTATGCGACCAGGTGGCCCTGATCCAGGACGGGAAGCTGATGACCATCAGCACCCCATCCGAAGTCATCAAAACCTATCCCTGGAGACTGTATTCGGTGAAGTCGGATGATATTTTCAGAATGCTGAACGACCTCAGGATGTTCCCGGGAGTACATTCGGTATTTGCATTCGGGCAGGCCGCCCATATTTCGTTCAAAAATGAAGGTCCTGATCAGAATGCCATCCACCGTTATCTTGAAAATAAAGAACATTCAGGGATTGATGTGAAACCTGCAACCGCAAACATTGAGGACTGTTTTATGGAATTAATGATAAAACAATGAAAGAAACTGTGAAACTGATTTCGCTACCTCGCTACCACGCTACCACGCTATTTATTTTGTGATGTATAGACAGGAAGCAGAAAATATAATCGTTGTGAAGGATCTTGTAAAAAAGTTCGGGTCCTTCGTGGCGAATGACCACCTGAGCTTCGAAGTGAAGAAAGGTGAGATCTTCGGCTTCCTCGGCGCAAACGGTGCAGGAAAGACCACGGCCATTAAGATCCTTTGCGGGCTTTCCTATCCGACTTCAGGCCAGCTGATCGTGGGTGGTTTTGATATTTACAGGGAAAGGGAAAAGATCAAGAGGAATATCGGCTATATGAGCCAGAAGTTCTCCCTGTACGATGACCTGACGGTATTTGAAAATATCCGTTTTTATGCGGGGATCTATGGTTTAAGAAGAAAAGTGATAGAAGTAAGGACCGCGGAGCTTATGGCAAAGCTTGACATGAAGGAGGCCCGCGACAAGCTGATACGTGAGATACCTCTGGGGTGGAAACAAAAACTGGCATTCTCGGTGGCTATTATCCACAATCCCAAGATCGTGTTCCTGGATGAGCCGACAGGAGGCGTAGACCCGGTGACCCGACGGCAGTTCTGGGATATGATCTTTGAGGCATCCCACGAAGGTATCACGGTGTTCGTTACGACTCATTATATGGATGAAGCGGAATATTGCGACCGTGTTTCAATCATGGTCGACGGGAAAATTGCCGCCCTCGACACTCCTGAGCAACTGAAGCAGGATTACAGGGCGGGATCTATGAATGAAGTGTTTTTAAAACTCGCGAGAGTAAAAGTGAACTGATATGTCTTTATCTCAAAAATTAAAACCCTCGGTAAGCCGTCATAACCTGTTGTTTATTGCAGGCCTTGCATGGACTACAGCGGGAGGTATACTTATGTGGAGGGGCCTGGATTATGAAATGAAACATTCACCGCATCTCTGGCTTAACATTCTTATAGGTATTGCTATAGGAATTCCTTTTTACATCCTTCTCTTTGCAAGGATTGCGCATAAGCATATCAAACGCATCAAAGGTCTCAGCATTCCCTACCCATGCGCATTCTCCTTTTTTAACATCAGGTCCTACATTATGATGATGCTGATGATCACTACCGGTATCCTGCTGAGAAAGTTCGATGTGGTCAATCGTGAATGGCTATTTACTTTTTATATAGGGATGGCCCTGCCCCTGCTGATCTCTGCATTTCGTTTTTATTTTACATGGGCTTCAAAAAAAGAGGTTGAATGAAACGTTTCCTGGGTTTTGTCGTTAAGGAATTCTACCATATCTTCAGGGATTACCGCACCCTGCTGATATTGTTCCTCCTGCCCGCCATCCAGCTCCTTTTATTCGGCTATGTGATAACCAATGAAATCAAGGATGCCAGGATAGCCATCCTTGACCTGTCTAAAGACGAGGTCACCCGCAGGATCAGCGAAAAAGTGCTTTCATCAGGTTATTTCATCCTCGACAAGAACCTCGGTTCGAGCAACGAGATTGAACAGGTCTTCAGGAAAGGTAACGTACAACTGGTGCTGGTTTTCGCACCTGATTTTTCGAAAAACCTCGACAAAACAGGGAATGCCAGGGTCCAGATCATAGGCGATGCTTCAGATCCAAATACCGCCAATATCCTTGTCAATTATATACAGGGAATATTGTCGAACTATATTGTTTCACTGAATGCCGAAAAGATTCCTATGCAGATTACCCCTGAAGTAAGGATGCTTTACAACGGCCAGATGAAAGGCGTATATATGTTCGTGCCCGGGCTTATGGCCATGCTTCTGATGCTGATCTCGGCGCTTATGACTTCGCTTTCAATCACCCGGGAAAAGGAGCTCGGCACCATGGAACTTCTCCTGGTATCGCCCCTGAAACCTTTCCAGATCATCATCGGGAAAGTTTTTCCTTATGTATTCCTTGCTTTCATTGACGCATGTATTATCATAGTCATCGGCAACACGGTTTTCGGAGTGCCGGTCGTTGGCAGCGTTGCCCTTCTCCTTTTCGAAAGTTTTCTTTACATCTGTATGGCCTTGTCATTGGGGATCCTTATCTCGACTATTACCAGCAGCCAGCAGATAGCGATGATGCTTTCACTTGTCGCGCTCATGCTTCCGACAATCCTTCTCAGCGGGTTTATTTTCCCCGTCGAGAACATGCCGGTGGTCCTTCAGTGGTTCTGCCAGATCATGCCTCCAAAATATTTCATCACTATCATCAAAAGCATAATGCTGAAAGGCAACGGCTTTAGCTATATCGTTTATGAAACTGCGATAATGGCCGGGTTTACGGCCTTTTTCATCCTCCTGAGTATTAAAAAATTCAAAGTCAGGCTGGCCTGAAAGATCCTTATGAGAACATTGCTTTTCATCATACAGAAAGAATTCCTGCAGATCTTCCGCAATAAAGGGATGCTTCCGATTATCTTCATTGTGCCAATAGTCCAGCTCCTGATCCTTGTCAATGCAACAACATTCGAGATGAAGAGCATCAAGTTCAGCATTGTCGATCTTGACCTCAGCACATCCTCGAGAAAGCTCATCAGCAAATATGAAGGCTCGCCTTTTTACCAGGTGGTCCAAACCACTTTTTCCTATAAAGAGGCCGTGGATCAAATGCAGAAAGGCAAGGTGGATGTCATTATAAGGATCCCCAACGGGTTTGAAAGGCAACTGGTGAAGGAAAACCAGGGCAAAGTGCAATTTGTGATCAACGCCATAAACCAGAGCGTTGCCGGGTTAAGCAGTGCATACTGCAGTTCCGTCCTTATCGATTTTAACCGTGAGCTGATGCTGGACTGGCTAAGCCCGGAACAATTGGGCGGAATGAAAAATATACAGACCGATTACAGTTACTGGTATAATCCCAAGCTGAATTATAAAACCTATATGGTTCCGGGGATACTGGTCCTGCTTGTCACCATCATCGGCTTATTGCTATCGGGGATGAACATCGTGCGGGAAAAAGAAATAGGCACCATTGAACAGATCAATGTAACCCCCATCCGCAAGATACAGTTCATCGCGGGGAAGCTGACTCCTTTCTGGATCATTGCATTGTTTGAGCTTGCTTTCGGCCTTACAGTTGGCAAATTACTCTTCGATATCCCCCTGGTCGGGAACCTGTGGCTGATCTTCCTGTCAGGCGGAGTTTATCTTTTTGTAATTTTGTCGCTGGGTTTGCTGATTTCTACAGTCACCAACACCCAGCAGCAGGCCATGCTGGTCTCGTTCTTTTTCCTGGTGGTGTTCATACTGATGAGCGGGTTATTTACGTCAATCGAGAGCATGCCCGGCTGGGCCCAGCAGATCGACAGGCTGAACCCCCTGATGTATTTTATCAAGATCATGAGGATGGTGCTTCTGAAAGGATCTACTTTTACTGATATCAGCCCGCACTTCTATTCACTTGTAGTTTATGCCATCGTTATGGTCAGCCTGGCTGTACGGAGATACCGGAAAGTAGTTTAACAATATATTGACCAATTTTAGAAAATTCTTTAACAGGTTCAGGATCATCCTGATGGGAGTGGTGCTAATTGCCATTGCATCCTATATTACCTGGAAAATCTACTATCGTGTCGAGGAGAAAAAGGACGCCATCAAGCGGATCCGCGAAAGAGGTTACCTCCTGGCACTCACCGACCGCAACACACTGAATTATTTCCTATACCGGGGTGAGCCAGCCGGGTTCCAGTTAGATCTGCTCGAGTCTTTTGCAGGAACCCTGGGAGTGCCGCTGAAGATCATTGCTTCCGAAGACATTTCACAGCTTTACCGTTACCTTTATTACAATGTAGGTGATGTGATCGCCCTGAACCTCCCTGTTTCCTCCGAAGGCAGGAGGATGGTCCATTATACGAATATTTTCGGGGAAACCCGTCTGATCCTGCTGCAAAGGAAAGATCATACACCGAAATTCATTAAAACCCTGAAGGATTTTGCAGTCGGGGATACGGTTCATGCCAGGAGAAATGAATTCATGTCGCCATATTACCGGTCCTTTCTGAAACAGACTGCCAAACGTCCTACCCTTATCGAGGATCCTGATATTTCGCAGGAAGGCATGATCAGGAAGGTTTCTGAAGGAAAGATAACCTACATGCTATGTCCTGAAAACACCGCCAGGGTTTATAAGAATTTTTACCAGAACCTGGATGCTTCGGTCGTTGTATTTCCCCTTTATGCATTTGCCTGGGGCGTCAACCATAATTCAGATACCCTGCTGATGAAACTCAACGACTGGCTTACTGGATTTAAAAAATCAGGAGAATACAAAAAGACCTACCTGGATTACTTTGCCAACCAGAAGATCGTGATCAACATGAGGAGTGATTTTGTCAGCCTCAGGGGTGATAAGATCTCCCCTTTCGACAAAGAGATCCGTGAACTGAGCCTCAGGATACACTGGGACTGGCGGCTCCTTGCTTCCCTGGTCTATGAAGAATCCAATTTCCGGGTGGGACAGGTCTCTTCAAAAAGCGCATCCGGGCTGATGCAGCTCATGCCCGAGACTGCAATGAAAATGGGGATGGACAGCATCGCTTCACCGGTCCAGCAGTTGGCTGCAGGGGTGCGTTATATTAAACATCTTGACGAACAGCTGCCGAAAGAGATCACGAATCCCAAAGACAGGATTAAATTTATCCTTGCAGCATACAATATAGGGATAGGGCGTGTTCTCCTGGCCCGGGAAAAGGCAAAGAAATACGGGAAAGATCCTAACCGCTGGGATGGCAATGTGGAATATTACCTGCTCAGGCGTTCCAAAAAGGATCCGTATGCGAAAAATGATACCATCCCTGATGTAACATCAGATTATACCATGGTAGGCTTTGTCGACGACATTATCAGCCGGTACTACCACTATAAGAATAATATACCGCAATAAAAGCGAAATAGCGAGGTAGCGAAATAAAGAGGTAGCGAGGTAGCGAGAAGCGAGGTAGCGAAATAAAGAGGTAGCGAGGTAGCGAAAATTGAAAAGTTTTGAATTACGAATATTGGTCAACGAATGTTGAATGTTGAAGTAATTAAATTTTTTCGTTCAACATTCAATGTTCTCTATTCGATATTCAAATGGTCCTTCAGGAAAAATTCCGAGAAATCTTTAATCGACTCTTCAACAGGTCTGAATTCGAACCCCAGGGCCTTCTTCAGCTTTTCGTTGGAATAGGTATAGACCATGGTGGTTGTCGTTGCCATTTCTTTGGTGACCTCGGGCTGCGTTCTCATGATGAAACTGCGCACCGCTTCCACCCTCCAGGCAATCCCGGTCATGGCATTGGGCACATTGATCGATGGTGCCGGTTTGCCAAGGTATTTCGCCATGTATTCAAAGACCTGCTGATAAGAACAGTTTTCGGCTGAAACAATAAAGCGTTCCTTTGAGATGTCGCTGTCCATGAGCAGTATCATGGCTCTTGCCACATCGCGTACATCAACAAAACCATTGATGCCCCTGGTATAGTATTTCAAGCCATTCCACACAAGGGAGAAAAGCCCCGAATTGCCTCCTCCCCAGAATCCCGGTCCAAGAATGACCGAAGGATTGACGATATATGCATTGAGGCCTTCTTCTATTCCCCTCCATATCTCCCGTTCAGCCCCGTATTTGCTCTGACCGTAGACTGAATTTTTCTTTGAGGGCTGCCAGTAGGTTGTTTCATCCGAAACCCCGTCATTAACAGCCCTGCCGAGTACAGCAACAGAACTTACATAGCAGAATTTTTTTATTTTTTTCGCTATACAGAGATTGACCAGGTTTGCTGTGCCTTCAATATTCACCTTTAGCATGGCCTTGTGATCCTTTGGATAAAAGGACACAACCGCACCTGCATGGTACACAACATCAATGCCTTCCAACGCGTCATCCATGGAAATAAAATCCATGATGTCGGCCTCCATCCATTCGATCTTACCGAAAAGCTCATCCGCCTTAACAGAATAATATGAAAATATTTTCTTCACCATCCCGGTATTGCTGGATTTCCGTTTGATGGCCCTCACAGGTTTCCCTGCACTGACAAGGTCAAAAAGTAAATGGGACCCAAGAAGCCCGGTCCCGCCCGTAACAAGAATCATGAGTTTATTTTTTGAGGATTTGTAGTTTTGCTGAATAAGGAGTCTCCAAGAATTGGCAGGGAGATGAATACGATCAGATGTACCATGATTGTTGTAATAAAAAGATGACGTTCAACTTCCAGGGCATCTGCATTATATGAGAGAAAGACATTGACCAGGAATACGAGTGTAAGTATTACCGGGAACAATAGTGTGAATGACTTTTTGCGAAAATACTGCAAAAGCAGTAGCAGGTTGCAAATCAGCAACCACCAGGGATTTAACATCGGGAACAATTTGGAAACCGTTTTACTGTAACCTGCTGGCTCTCCCGAATACCAAAGATCATATGCCAGGATTCGTTGTCTTTGCTGTTTTGATTCATAGCACAGCAAAGAATAACCTGGGTGAGTAATAAGGAATTCCGAGTATACGGATTTCCCTTCTCTATTGATCCACTCCCATAAAGGTTTATAATTCAGGTTGTAATACAGGTCCCATATTTTATGCCGGTCGGCATCAATGTTCACATCTATTTTCCTGTATTTCGGTATAAGACTATCGGCACATGGCATTCCTTTATCCCTGAACCAGGCAGTGTAGCCGGGATTATTGATGATCCTGACTGCGATGATATTGACCAGGGGAAGGCGGTATCTGTCGCCTGTTTTAGCTGTATTCTGCTGGACAAAGAAAAGCACTGCCGAAACAGGGATCATGATAAGGGCCGGCAGCATTAAAGGGCGATCATACAAACAGAGGCCGCAGGCTGCCAGGATATAAAATATCAGCAGCAAATACGGCCAGTTATCCCTGGTAAAAGAAAACAGGATCGTAAGAATGATATGAATGAGCACGTAATACCATCTTCCACGTCTCCAGGTCAGTATAAATGAAGCGATCCAGCAGAAAAGCAACGATAATGAAAGGGATTCCGACAATATCTGGTTAGACCAGCCGGCAATTGTCCACCAGGACATCAGCATGTAAATACAGCCTATCATAAGATACCCGAATCCCGAAGTAGTGATCAGCAGTAGCAGGGTGGAGACCAGGAACCATGTACTCAGGCAGTGGATACATTTCTGCATGATTACTATTTTCACCGGGTCACTACCTGCCAGTTTATAAAACAAGGGAGCGGTGAAGGGCCGGGGAAAAAAGGTATACGAATGATGCGGAGCCCAGAATTCCTTTGAATTCAAAGGTAGTCTCGATTGACTGAGATAATCTTCCGTGTCGCTGAACTCACGCCATTTCCGGCTGTCCCAGGGTGTGATCAGGGTAGCGGATAACATAATTATAAAAAGTACTGTATTGACCCGCTGAACCATGCTTCAAAGTACGGCAAGATTTTGATTTCTGCCAAATAATCAGGAAATTTGCGAGGAACCAAAACGCTTAAAGCTATGTTAAATAAACTCTTACTGTTTGTTGTTCCATGCATTTTCCTTTTTGCTTCCTGCAACCAGGTCTCCAAAAACGCCGGACCCCCGAAAGCCGACACCGTTACTATGGCTGTCAGATCATTCATTGACTCGGCCGGGAAATACGTTGAAAAGCCTGTACGCATTGAAGGTACGGTGCTGCATACTTGCAAGCATGGAGGGAAACGCATGTTCCTGGCTGATGGCAGCGACAGCATCACCGTGGAAGTTACTACCGGGGCCAATATCGCTAAATTCGACGAAAGCCTTATCGGGAGCCGGGTGAAAGTTTTGGGCCTACTTAAGGAAGAGCGTGTCGATGCAAAATATCTCAATGAATGGGAAGCCCAGGTGAAAAAGGATGCCGATGATTATAATACAGGTCTTCACACTGCTACCAAAGGCCATGAAGACCAGGGGACAAAGGAAACCCTTGATCAGATCAATTCCCTTCGCGACGACCTGAAAAAGAGCGGGAAAGACCATCTTTCATTCTATTCAATCGAAGCGATCTCTTTCTCAGCCGTAAAATAATATGGAACGTAAGACTTTGAGGCGATGGAACAATGCCATCCATCGTGATCTCGGATATTTTTTCTTCGGGATGACAATCATTTATGCTTTATCTGGTATCATCCTGAACCATTTCAAGTCGGGTGATTTTATTCACCCCGATTACAGCAAGAAATATGAGCAGCTAACCGTGCCCCTCCCTTCCAATGCCGTTGCCGATAAGGCATATGCGCTGAAAGTCCTGGAACGGGTAAATGAGGAAAAACATTTCAGAAGTTTTATCATCGGGAATGGATATATTGATATCTTTTTCGATAATGGCAGCGTGTATGTCGACCTCAGCAGTGGGAAAGCCGAACTGGAAACGAAGACTCCACGGTATATCCTCAAGGAATTCAACCTGCTTCATTATAACAGCATCAAAAAGTGGTTCACCTGGTTTTCCGATGCTTATGCTGTTGCCATGGTTCTGCTTGCTATCACCGGGTTGTTCGTGCTCAGGGGAAGGAATGGCATTAAATGGAGAGGCGTTGTTCTTGCATTGATAGGGATCATAATCCCTGCAGTCATCATCATTTTATATACCTGATCATTTTTTTGTTGGAAAACCTGCTGCGTTGTAATTCTTGAACAACTGGGGACGGGACATGGGATCGGTGTTGAAATAAATTTTCAGAAAGACTTTTTGCTTATCCAGGTTGCCCTTGGTCTCATCTACCGCCTGCTGCAACTGTTTTACACTCTGCTTCAATTCCTGGTCCCCTTCATCAACCTGCCATAGGCTGTTCTTGCAGGTATCAAGGTAAGAATAACAGAGGTTCAGCATGTCGACGATCACAGGATCCGCTTTGGGTGGATTGAATCCCCTGTTCCAGAAATCGGCATAGATGTTAAACGCTGAAATGCAGTTATTGTAAGCATTCACAGCATCGTTGAACAGCCTTACATTCTTATTCTTCACCGTTGTAATATCATTATGCTTTTCGTTTGAAATACAATCCCTGAGATACTTTGACCAGTCGAACAGCGGGTTGTTAATAATCCCGGCAACTTCAAGCCTGCGTAATGCAGCGGAACACTGGCCCTTGGTATCAAGGCTGTTGTAGACCCGGATACTGTCGGCATAAGCAAAGAAACCGGTATTGTTTTCAGGTTCTGTTTTTCCGTTGGTGAAATCATTATTGTTTATCGGCGAACCGAGGCATTCCCACATAGGATCAAATGGCATATGGTCAAGGATCAGGATATCAGGCTTTATCATAAAGAACTGCTCATTGTAGTACCTGGTGTAATGACCCTTGTTAATATATCCGGCTCCCCAGGTGGGATCAAAACCATAATACGAAGAATCAATGAGGGCAATGATCCATGCATGGCTCATTTCATTTATTTTTCCGTTTTGCCGGGTATAACCCTGGACTATATAAGCAGTGATCCCGCAGGCGTCACACAGAGCCTTGAACACCGAAGCATATCCCTGGCATATCGCATAACGGGTCTTCATGGTCTGCTCCACCAGTTCGCTGAAAGGAGTTGCAGCATTGATCCTGCCCTTGTTTGAAATATCGTATGTGATATTCATTGCAGTCCAGGTATAAACAGCCCTGGCCCTGTAAAGTGGTTTTTTAAAGGCTGACGAAAAATACCTGCCGAGCGCAACAACAGAACCCTGGCAGGAATCCGGAGCATTCATTGCAATAACATCCGCAGCTTTAAGTTCATCGGCGACCTGGGCACGGAGCGGTATAAAGCAAAATATGAATAAAACAGCGATCAGGTTCTTCATTCAGCATATTTTCAGATAAATATAAACGATTCAAACGGGTTAATTATATATCCTGATAAAAATATTCACCAGGATCCATTTTTTTTCAATTGTTAACATTTTAAGCTTTCTTATTAATTTAGCATAAAGGTTAATGTGTTACTTAAATATCAGGTATTATGACAAAGACATTACTTTTTATTTCGGTTCTGCTGATCGTTTGGTCGGCCTCGGCACAGGATAAAAACGATCAGGCTGCCAAGGTACAAAAACAGAAAAAATTCTATATACAGGTTGGACTTGGAGGCGGTTTCAGTACTGCATCTTCATTCGACATGTTATATAAGTATTCAGGAGATGGGTCAAATTCTAAAATAAGCGTCGTACCGGTCGGACTTGGAAATGGTTTTAACGGCTCCCTTGCTTTTGGATATTGGTTTAACAAATACCTGGCTGTGGAAATCTCTGTTTCAGAATTCCTGGGACTGCCAACCGAAGGCGATTCGGTGATTAATCTTATCGGGGCCAGCAATGCAACTGTGAAAGTAAGGGGTTCCATGCTCAGCGTGACTCCGGCAATAGTGATCTCTGCGGGACTGGAAAAGATTAATCCCTATGCCCGTTTTGGTTTACTGGTGGGGGCTTTGCCATATATGATAACGAAATACAATGAGGATAATGCCAGTACAAATCCTCCCTTATCCAAAGAGATCTATAACCAGTATTACGGCGGAGTTGCCCTGGGCTATACAGCTGCCGGAGGAGTCAGTTTTAATTTCAACCGGCTGCTGGGCTTTTTCGTGGAACTCCAGTTTTCACATGCCACCTGGTCTCCCGATCACAGCGAAATCATGAAATACACAGTGAATGGAGAAGATAAGCTTTCGGGCCTGACCCCCTGGCAAAAACAGGCTGATTTCGTTTGGGAACGTTATACGACCCATACAATTGACATGAGCCAGCCCAGGCAGGAACTGCGTAAAACCTACCCGTTCAGCACCGCCAGCATTAATATTGGCTTAAAGTTCAAGTTGTAGGATTTACAGATCGTTTCACCATATCTTACAACCTCCAAGGGTCATCTGATTGATTACCGTTGCCACTGTTTTTCCTGTTCATTTGGGATTTTTCCTCGTTTGCAAAATTTTAATTCATTGACTGTCTTGTACTTATACATTTTATTGAAATTTTTTTAAATAAAAACTTGACTTCTTCTATCGGAATATAGTATTATTGCACAATTATTTTAATATTATTTTGATATTATGGAAAAAGAAAAAAACATGATGTTATCAGGTTACCTCAGTGTACTGATAATCATTGCACTTATTATTGTGGCCATCTCTCTTATGGTCAATGCGAATGAAAATCCGGTCCCGATGATCATTGCCGGTATTCTGATCCTTGTGGTGATCCTGTTAGCCAAGGGGCTAATCGTGATCAACCCGAACGAATCCATGGTCCTGGTATTATTTGGGGAATACAAAGGGACTGTGAAAAAGAACGGGTTCTTTTTTGTCAACCCTTTTTATATAAGAAAGAAGATCACCCTCAGGGCCAGGAATCTTAACCGGGAACCTATAAAGGTTAACGACAAGCTTGGAAATCCTATTATGATAGGGATTGTGCTGGTTTGGCAGGTCAATGATACTTTCAAGGCAGCCTTCGAGGTGGACGATTATTCACGTTTTGTGGATATCCAGAGTGAATCGGCCACCCGTAAACTTGCAGGGCATTACGCTTATGATAATTTTGATGATGAACAGAAGGAGATCAGCCTGCGTGCAGGTGGTGAGGAAGTCCACCAGGCTCTTGAGAAAGAGCTTTCTGAACGTCTTGCCATGGCAGGGATCAAAGTAATGGAAGCGAGGATCTCATATCTTGCTTATTCATCAGAGATAGCTGGTGCAATGCTTCGCCGTCAGCAGGCTACGGCAGTTGTAGCTGCCAGGACAAAGATCGTGGAAGGGGCTGTAAGCATGGTTGAACTGGCTCTTAATGCGCTGAGTAAGAAACAGATCATTGATCTGGACGAAGATAAAAAGGCGTCCATGGTAAGTAATCTTATGGTGGTACTTTGCTCTGATAAGGATACCACACCGGTTGTAAATACAGGAACTCTATATCAGTAAATAATGTCAGACAAAAAAACATTTGTCTTACGCCTTAATCCGGAGGTCTATAATTCACTCGAAAAGTGGTCTGCCCAGGAATTCCGTTCGGTGAACGGGCAGATAGAATGGATCATCGAAAAAGCCTTGAAGGATGCCAAACGGCATCCTTCAGACCAGGGTAAAATCAATCAAAGATGAAGTGGTTAGATTTATACAGAAGGCAAAATAAACTGATCAATGAACAGCAGTTTACCTGGCCTGAAATGACACCACAGGACTGGCTAATGGAGGCAGTTTCGGTTGTCGGGCTTGTTTCCATGTTTGCCTTTATTGTGTACTATTTCCCGAAACTCCCCAGTATGATACCGGTTCAGTATGATGCTGAAGGTTTGCCACGGGGGCTGGGCAGTCGTTACGAGATCTGGATCATCCCGGCAATAACCTTGTTTATTCACCTGGTCCTGCCATTAAAAGAACGCCTCAGCCCGTTAATCCGCAGATCCAGGTTCCTGAAAAGAGTTAACACCCAGACCCAGTTCAACGCCAGGGTCCGCCTCATCAGGTATAATAAAATGGTGGTTACCTGGGGATTGTTTTATATTTCGGTTTCTACCGTGAGGATTGCCCTCCATGCCGGGAATGGAGTGGCCGGTTGGTTTCCATGGGTATTCCTGATGCTGCTTATCCTACCCTTGTTGTATTACCGATTTTACGTAAAATAACATCCAGATAAATCTTTTTGAATTACGATTGGACGATTTACGAGTTCAGATTGAAGTTATTGATTTACGATTTACGACATCGTAAATCAACAATCTTAAATTCCAATCGTACCTCTGAACTCGTCCAATCGTAACTATGTTTATCTTATCACTCATGGCTCATAGATCAGGGCATAGGTTCATCACTATTTTATACCTTTGCCCTAAAATACTTCAGAATGAATTTTATAGAAGAACTGAGGTGGAGGGGCATGATCCACGACATGAGCCCGGGGACTGAAGAAGAACTTGCAAAAGGCATGACTTCAGCATATATCGGCTATGACCCCACTTCCGATTCTCTGCATATTGGAAATCTCGCCTCTATAATGATGCTCGTTCACCTTCAGAAGGCAGGACATAAGCCATTTGCACTCGTTGGCGGAGCCACCGGGATGATAGGCGATCCATCAGGTAAATCCGAAGAAAGGAACCTCCTGGATGAAACCATTCTCAGGCATAACCAGGAATGTATTCGCAAACAGCTTGAAAAATTTCTCGACTTCAACTGCAGCCCGAATGCGGCCGAGATGGTAAACAATTTCGACTGGACAAAGGATTTTTCCTTCCTGCATTTTCTCCGCGATGTTGGCAAGCACATCACTGTCAACTATATGATTGCAAAAGACTCAGTCAAAAACAGGATGAACTCAGGTTCGGGTATTTCTTTTACTGAATTCAGTTACCAGCTGGTCCAGGGTTATGATTTCTGCTGGCTTTTCGAACACAGGAATGTAAAGCTGCAGATGGGTGGTTCCGACCAATGGGGTAATATTGTTACAGGAACCGAATTGATCCGCCGAAAGCTGAGCGGCGAAGCATATGCCATCACCTGCCCGCTTATCACCAAAACCGACGGAGGTAAATTCGGCAAAACCGAAAGCGGCAATGTATGGCTTGATCCCCGAAAAACCAGTCCTTATAAATTTTACCAGTTCTGGCTTAATACTTCGGATGAAGATGCAGCCCAGTACATAAAAAAGTTCACTTTATTCAACAGCGAACAGGTGGATGCCATAATTGCCGAACATCAGCAGGCTCCGCATTTAAGATTACTGCAGAAAGCCCTTGCGAAAGATATTACTATAAGGGTTCATTCTGAACAGGACTACCAGTCAGCCTTGGAAGCCAGTGAGATCCTTTTCGGCAAAGGCACCAGTGAAACCCTGAAAAACTTATCCGAAGAAACCCTGCTTTCGGTATTTGAAGGTGTTCCCCAGAGTGAGATCAATTTATCGGAGTTTAATACCGGGATCGGCATTGTTGATTTTCTTTCTCAAAAAACCGGTATTTTTTCTTCTAACGGCGAAGTCCGCAGGATGCTTAAAGAAGGTGGTGTCCAGGTAAATAAACAGAAAGTTACAGAGGAATTATCTCTCGATTCCTCTTTTCTTCTTAATGGAAAATACATTCTTGTTCAAAAGGGCAAGAAAAATTATTATCTTGTGAGTGCCAAATCAAATTAAACATCCTATGAAAACATTTTACACCTTACCGGTCAGCCCGTTGATCCCCGGGGCTGTTAGATTATTCTTCATCTTCCTGGTTGTCAATTTATTGCCAGGAACTCTCCATGCCCAATGGAATCCCAATACTTCTGTTAACATCCAGATTTCCAGTCTTGCTGTTGCAGATATGCAGCAGGCCAACACTACCGACGGAAAAACCTGGATTGCTTATTATGCCCAGGTTGGGGGTAATTATAATATGATGGCACAGCTTATTGATGCAAACGGTTATAAACTACTGGGAACCGACGGGGTCCTTGTTGACAATCATACTTCCGGTTCGGCCACTTTTGTGTTCAATGTATGCGTTGACGGTTCCAATAACCTGATCATTGGTATGCAGGACGAAAGGCAGGCGTCAAACCTACAGGCTATTGTATACAAGGTCTCACAGTCCGGGACAATGATGTGGGGCGCCGATGGCATCGTCCTGGGTGGTGGCCTTGCTCCTTATCCTGCTGCTTTAAGCAACGGGGAAGCTGTCATCGCATGGATTGAAACGAACAGTAATACACTTAAACTTCAGAAGATCACAACCGGCGGTACCACCGCATGGGCCACACCAATTTCTATCCTGGTGGGTACAGCCACGACCACACGCGGACAGATCGTTGGCTGTTCCGGAGGGAAATTCACCGTGGTGTATCAGAAAGGTACTATGTACACTACCTTATATGCACAGATGTTTGATAATTCCGGGACTGCCCTGTACGCACCTTTGCAGATCTGTAACCAGACTACCGCTGCTTACAGGTATTATTCAATCGTAGCTGACGGCGACACCACCTACTTTGGTTATTACAGCTCCACCGGCAACCGTTTTAATTCATTCCTTCAGAGGATCAACCCCGGTGGAACCATTCCATGGGGGATGAACGGCTCAAATTTCAACACTTCTACCGGTACAAACGACAGTTACCAGGGTACTACAAACATCAACTTTTCGCCTGGTTCAAACTATGTGTGGTCAGTCTGTACTTTCAGCGATCCTAACCAGACCATGTATGGGATCTACGTTCAGAAATTTTTGAAAACAAGCGGTGCCAGGCAGTTTACTGATGCAGGCAAAGTGATTTATCCGATAGGCAGCAGCATGTATACACAAGCCGGTGATCTTGCGCTGATCAATGACGCCCCGATGTTCATGTATTATATTGGTAATTATAAGATCTATGCTACCAGGCTTGACGCAAGCGGGAATTTCGTATGGCCAGGCAACCAGGTTGAAATAAGTTCAACAACGGCCACCGCGGCAAACGGGAAAATGCGTTACGGGTTTACACCTGTCGGTCCGAATAGGTGTGCCGGCACCTGGTCCGAGAAAAGGGGAAGTAATTACCTGGGATATGCACAGGGCATTTCAATAGGCGGGCTCACTGGTATCATTGTAGCCACCCAGGGAGGTGTTCCTGCCGAGATAACAACCGACCAGGGAACCCTGCAGCTTGTTGCCACGGTATACCCTTCATCTGCCGATCAGACCGTAACCTGGAGCATCGTTCCGGGAACCGGGGCAGCAACCATCAGTTCAACAGGTCTTGTTACCGCAATTGCAAACGGGACGGTTTACGGTGTTGCAACTGCCGTCCAGGACAACTCGGTGTCGGATTCCCTTCTTATCACGCTCAGCAACCAGACCGCAGCAGCACCCACCGTTGTAACCTTACCCGCAACCAATATAACTTCGGATGCTGCAACATTGAACGGTACAGTAAATGCCAATACGTTATCCACTGCAGTATCCTTTGATTACGGCACTACTACCTTCTATAATCACACCATCCCGGGCAATCCTGCCACCGTAACAGGTAATACCACCACACCCGTTTCTGCGAACATAACCGGCCTTACCCCCAACACATTATATCATTTCAGGGTGAGGGGTCTTAACGCTGCAGGTGTATCAACCGGAGCCGATCTCACTTTCTCGACAGGAAACGTCGGAGTGAGTGAAAAAGATGCTTTGAATGTGGATATCAGTCCCGTGCCGAACCAGGGGCAGTTCACCATCACGATCAGCAGCGGATCAAAACTCAGTTTCACCCTGGAAATTTATAATAACCTGGGAGTAAAAATTTACGGAGACAAAACTATAAATACAGATGGGATAAGTATCGTTCCTGTTGACCTGGGTTCTGTGCCGGCAGGACTTTACACTGTTATTTTGCGTAATTCAGAAAGCAATATAATCAGGAAAGTAGTGATAAACAGGTAGTAGAAAATTATTCTCATGGGCCCCGGCCGTAATGGCCGGGGCCTTTTTTTTCAGTATATTCGTAATGTGTTTCGGAAATTACTGAGTTGCCATGCGTATCCTGATTTCGTTTTTCTTCTTAGTTTACTTTTCGGCGACATCAGCAACAGTTTCGGATTACACCTTTCTCAGAAAAGCTGAATCTCATTATAAATCAGTGCTTGCCGCTTTCCCGGGACAAAGCGGAGGGAAGAAAACGATTGATTCGGCCCTGAAGACCCGGGATTCTGTCAATTTTCAAAATGCTTTCCATTTATCATTCCAGATCGGGCTTTTCATGCTTGAACAGGGAAAACATGCCAAGGCCCTGGATATTTTTAATGGCATGCGGCAGTACCTGGAGACGAAAACACCCAAAACCAGAGAGGATGAAAACAGGATCGGCTCACTTTACCTGGTGATAGGAGCCATCTATGAAGAAACCGGATTATGGAACGATGCCCTGGCCATGTATATGAATTCACTCCAGATTTGCAATAAAACAGACAACCAGGCGGGGAAGGCCCGGGTATATAATAATATCGGGGTACTGTATTATAAAAGGAATGAAAATAGAAAAGCAGAGGAACTCTTCAATAAAGCCATCGCGATCAATAAAGCGTTCAACATCCGTCCCGAGCTGTTCAATAATTATAACAACCTCGTCGGTATTTATAAAGCTCAACATAATACAGCCAAGGCCCTTGAGAATGAACTGATCGCCTTGAATCAGCTTGATATAAACAAGAATTTCTACGATCTTTCAATAGTTTATTCAAATATTGGGAATTTGTACCAGGACATGGGCAATATGCCGGTTGCATTATCCTATTACCAGCAGGCTGCGGGCATACAAAAAAGTAAATCCTTCCCGGTAGGTCTGATCCGTACCTACTTGTCTATTTCATCGGTATACGAGAGTCTTCATAAACCTGATTCAGCAATATTCTATATTAATGAATCATTGAAACTTGCTGAAATTCTGAACAATCCTTCCCAGAAATTGATTGCGTACAAAGAGGCGGCCAGGTATTTTGAAAAAACCGGTAATTATAAAACAGCCTTCAATCTTTACTCTAAATATGTGATTCTGAACGACTCACTCGAGAAACTAAACAGCCTTACCAAGATTGAACAGATACAGGCTGTTTATGAAGTGATCAACAAGGAGAAAGACAATAAGATCCTGCAGCAGAAGATTAATCTCCAGCAACTTGCAATACAACGCCAGAAGATAGTTTTACTTGGTGCGGTTGCCATTGTTATATTCTTCATTTATTTCGTTTTCAACCTGATCAGGAATAACAGCAGGGAACGGAAAAAAAACCAGAAGATCATGGAACAGGCCGAATTGCTGCACAAGCAGGAAAAAGAGTTCCATATTAATAAAGAACACTCCCTTGAACTTGAACTGGATTATAAAAACCGGCAGCTGACGTCCTATGCATTACACCTTGCAAGGAACAATGAATTTGTTCAGACAACAACAGACGATCTTCAGCAGATCCTGCTTGGGATCAATCCCAGAGATAAAGAAAGATCCGACAGGATCAAAGAGATGATCTCCGACCTTCACCAATATTCAACTGGACATGACTGGCAGGAATTCCGTTTATATTTTGAGGAAGTCCACCAGTCATTTGAAAAAAATCTTAGCACTGCTTTCCCTGATTTATCACCTAACGATAAAAAAATCTGCGCTTTATTAAAACTAGGCCTTTCAAGCAAGGAGATTGCCTCTATCACATTCAGGGAATTGCGCAGTGTTGAATCCGCCAGGAACCGATTGAGGAAGAAACTTGGACTGGCAGCAGATGTTAATATACATACTTTTCTCTCGCAATTTTAATTACTGTATATCAACAACTTAATTATTTTTGCCGTAGTAATTTATCCTGCAGCTTTACAATTGCCGTAGTATAGATATGGTATTATATTATGTATAATGTGAAGAGGAAAGTAATTTTGTTCAACTTTAAACCTGTTTCTATACTGGAAATTTACAATCAACAACAAATAATAAAATGAAAACTAACCAAAAAAACCAAATGAGATCCATTTACAATTCCTATGTTGCGGTTCTTGCTTTGTTTGTTTTATTGGCCGTGTTGCCAACAGGACTTCAGGCACAATGGAACCCGAATACCTATGTCAACCTTCTGATATCAGGTTTGTCCGACGATGACCAACAGTCAATTCCTACGACTGACGGGAAGACCTGGATTGCTTTCTTCAGTCTGACTGCCGGTAACTACAACATGATGGCCCAGTTGCTTGATGCTAACGGGAATAAACTCCTGGGGCCGGACGGTATGGTAGTCAGCACCCAGACATCAGGAAGCGCCATTTATGTATTCAACGTTTGTATTGATGCTGCAAATAACCTGGTAATAGCCTGCCAGGATCAGAGAACTTCAACAATGCAGGCAGTCTGTTACAAAATTTCACAGACCGGTGCTCAGCTTTGGGGCTCCTCCGGGGTAATACTGGGAGCCGGTTTGTCACCATATCCTGCTACATTAAGCACAGGTGAAACAGTAGTGGCCTGGAATGAAAGTACATCCAACACACTTAAGATCCAGAAGATTTCAGTGGGCGGAATTGCTGAATGGGCTACGCCTGTTTCGGTCATGGTAGGAGCAACTAAAACAACCAGGGGTCAGCTTATTGCCAACACCAATGGAAAATTTACTAACGTTTTTCAGAAAAAAGGCGTAGGTATTTCAACTACCTTATATTCACAGGCATACGATAGCACCGGGCTTGCACTTTATACACCGGTACAAATCTCCAACCAGACCTCAAGCGGATCAAGGTATTATTCAATTCTGACTGATGCCGATACCACCTATTTCGGTTATTTTGTTTCCCAGGGATCCAGGTTTAACTCCTTTTTACAAAGGATCAATATAACAGGGGCCATCCCCTGGGGTATGAACGGCTCAAACTTTAACACTTCCGTCGGTGGATCCGATAATTACCAGATGGTCACCGACATTAACATTACTCCGGGTTCAAATTACATCTGGTCGGTCTGTAACTTTTGCAACACCCTACAGAGCCAGTACGGAATATATGTTCAGAAATTTCTCAAGACCAGCGGTGCAAGGCAGTTCACCGACCAGGCCAAAGTATTGTATCCCATCAGTGCAAATTTTGACCAGCACGTTAGCCGTATAACTTTATTGACTGATGGTCCCATGTTCCTGGAATACGATGTCAACTATAAGATCTATGCGATAAGGCTGAATTCCACCGGCGATTTCGTATGGCCGGGAAACAGGGTTGAGCTGAGTTCAACCACAGCCACTATGGGTACGCCGAAAATGCGGTATGGCTTTACGCCTATAGGCGCTAACAGGTGCGCAGGTGTATGGACTGAAAACCGGGCAGCTGGCGGATATAAAGGCTATGCACAGGGTATCTCCCTGGGAGGCCTTACCGGAATGAAAGTTTACACTCAGGGCAATGTCCCTGCCACTATAAACGTTCCATTAGGGACCCTGCAGATGGTCGATACGATTTCTCCTTCCACAGCTAGCCAGAGTGTGAACTGGAGCATCGTCCCGGGAACCGGTACTGCCACAATAAATTCAAGCGGACTGGTAACTGCGATCAGCAACGGAACCGTATGGGCAAAGGCAGTTGCAATCCAGGACAATACGGTATTTGATTCCCTGCAGATCACGATGACCAACCAGCCGACCTTACCGGCGGTCATCACCCTGGCAGCAAGCTCGGTTGCAGGATTTACTGCTGTTCTCAACGGGTCTGTTAACGCTAATTGGGCAAGTACAGCAGTAACCTTCAACTGGGGGCTGACCACTGCTTATGGCAATACCATTACCGCCACACCCTCAACCGTCACAGGAAATACTGTCACGACAGTACTCGCCAGCCTTTCAGGCCTGATCCCCGGAACGACATATCATTTCAGGGCAAGCGGTACCAACTTCGTGGGAACGACTAACGGGGCCGACATGACCTTTACAACACCATGGGTCCCGCCTACGGTCGTTACCAATGCCGCCAGCAACGTTCTAAGCACCTCTGCACAGCTTAACGGCACTGTGACGGCCAACTTTGGATCCACCACAGTCTCATTTAACTGGGGTCTTACCACAGCATACGGGAACAATGTAGCCGCAACACCCGGAACTGTTACGGGCAATACAGCCACAGCAGTTAATACAACTATTTCAGGTCTATCATGGGCCACAACTTATCATTTCCGCTGTGTGGGCGTTAATGCCGGTGGGACCACCTACGGGGCCGACCAGGTCTTCAATACCAACTGCCCCATCCCTCCCGCACCCGGAAGCATAATCGGACCCACATCCGTATGCCAGAACCAGAATTATGTTGTTTACCAGATCGTTGCCGTTCCCAATGCCAGCAATTACAACTGGACCGTACCCACAGGGGCTAATATCATTGCAGGATCCGGAACCAATGTGGTCACTGTCAATTTTTCAACCACTGCGGTTTCCGGCAATATCACCGTCACACCGACCAATTTCTGCTCAAGCGGTCCTACCGGAACACTTGCAATTACCGTGAACCCCATGCCGGCTCCTACAATTTCAGGTTCAGCAACTGCATGCGCACAGTACATTAATAATATCTACACTACACAGAGCGGGATGACAGGGTACATCTGGACGGTCTCTTCAGGCGGCATCATCACTGCCGGCGCAGGAACCCCGGCAATCACAGTAACCTGGACAACCACAGGAAGCAAGACGGTTACTGTCAATTATAACAATGCCAATAGCTGCACAGCGGCTAACCCCGGAACTTTCGCGGTTACAGTGAACGGCCTGCCCTCGCCGACCATCACGGGAATGACCACCCTCTGTGCGAATTCGGGATATTTCTCCTATACCACCGAAACCGGCATGAGCAACTACAACTGGGCCATATCTTCGGGAGGAACAATAACCGGCGGACAGGGGACTTCTGCAATTAATGTGTTGTGGAATTCTGCAGGTGCCCAGACCCTAAGCTTGAATTACAGCAACGCCAGCGGATGCCAGGCCCTTAACCCCACAGTCCTTAATGTCACTGTGAACGGTGTGCCCGGCGCTGCAGGAACAATCAACGGGTCTGCGACAGTCTGCGCCGGCCAGCAGGACGTGCCTTATTCCTGTGCCGCAATCACCGGTGCCCAGAGCTACATCTGGACCCTCCCGGCCGGGGCTTCTATCGCCTCCGGGGCAGGGACCAACATCATTTCGGTCAATTTCAGCTCTTCAGCTTCCTCAGGAGCCATAACAGTGCAGGGAAACAACGTTTGCGGCAACGGCACAACGTCTCCTGCACTCAATGTAACTGTCAATCCTCAGCCCGCAGCAGCAGGAACTATCTCGGGACCTACTGCAGTATGCCAGGGCGAAAACGGAGCGGTCTATACCGTACCGGCTATTGCCAACGCCAGCGGTTATACCTGGACAGTTCCTTCCGGGGCGACAATTGTATCGGGTTCAAACACCAACACCATCCATGTTAACTTCAGTTCTTCGGCTTCATCCGGACAGGTTACCGTTTTCGGCACGAATGCATGCGGCAACGGTTCGGGTTCGATCCTTAACGTCACCGTTGGTTCAGTACCGCCTACTCCGACCATCACAGCCAGCGGCTATGTGCTCACTTCCAGTGCAGCCAATGGAAACCAATGGTATCATGACGGGACTGCAGTTACGGGTGCAACAAACCAAACTTATACCGTTCCCGCTTCGGCCCCCGGCTGGTATTGGACCGTGGTAACCCTTGGCCCCTGTTCCTCAGACTCTTCAAACCATAAATACATCCAGGGTGTAGGAATCGGTGAACACAACAGCGGTGCGATCTCCATCTATCCCGTTCCCAACGACGGACGTTTCAGCATATCCATCAGCAGTGAACAGGAAATATCATACAAGCTTGATATCTATAACAGTCTTGGTGTAAAAGTTTACGGCGAACATACCATCACCGTGAAAGGAACCCAGGTGACCCCGGTTGACCTTGGCTCAGTCCCAAGCGGGCTTTACACCATCGTTTTGCGTAACACCGACAATCAGGTAATACGCAAGATTCTGGTAAACAGATAATTGTTGTTTTGGTTAGTTGAAAAAAGCCGTTCGAAAGGACGGCTTTTTTTTTTAAGAAGCGATGGGCCGGTGAGGCCGGAATACTTTAAAGAGTTTTAAGGATCTAATTTACAAACTGCTTCGCATAATACTTGGCAGTAATCTTTTCACCCGTTGCCTTTTCAATCATATCGTTCCAATAATACCTGTTGGCCGGCATGAAGATCTTAGCCTTCAGGTATTCTCCAACTGCTTTATTATTTGCAAAGCTCTGGAATTTCAGGTCTTCCGATTTGACCACATTGGTTACGATATAATAATACAGCTGTGATGCAAGGAGCTCGCCCATGAGGTAATTATGATAATAACAGGGCACGGTGGCAATATGTATCTTGGTAGCCCAGTCCGGCTCGTTGCGCCCTTCGGGGCGTTTCAGAAGCTGGTATTTCTCAACATTTTCCCACCACAACTGGTTCAGGTCCTGGTCGGGATTTTCATACATGCTCTTTTCGAAATGATACATTACCTGGGCCCAGCGGCTGAATACAAGCTGGTCAAGGCGAAGGGTCCTGAAACAATTATCGGCAATCTTCATTTTTTCTTCTTCACTGATGCCAACCACGTCTTTCATCCACTGAGGATTGGAAGAGAAACGCCCGAACATCATTGCAATGGCCTCGGTTGTAAACGTATGGGCCGGATCCCGGATAATGAAAGGAAGGTTGAAATCCTTATACCTGTCGTAGGTTGAATGCCCGAACTCATGCAAAAGAGTTCCCATCCAGTAACTGTTTGGTTTTACATTGCATAACACACGTACATCGCCCAGCTTATCGATGTCGGTGCAGAATGCATGCTGGTTCTTGCCGGGTTTTTCAAACAGGTCGCTGTTCTTCATTATTTCATCAACCGGCAAACCGATCCCGTTATAATAAACTTTGACAAGAGCCGGAAGGTCTTTCCCCTCGTAATATTTATCAAGGTCTACCGAATAGATCTTCGGTGCCTGCTGGAAGAAACGATTCTGGTAGTTCCATGGCCTGAGTTCATCCTTGCTTTTCAGGTTATAATATTTCACGAAATAATTGTCAATATCTCCCTTGGCCTGTGCAAAGGCGTCCCTGGTAAGGCTGTCAAGTTCCTCGAAAATCCTCCTTACATCCCTGGGATCCTGGTCACCGAGGGTAAGGCTCATTTCATGATAATTTTTAAATCCAAGATCTTTGGCCACTTCATTCCTGACCTTGACCAGCTTTTTGAGGTCAGCAGCAACCAGGGGACCTATTTTTTTCTGGGCTTCCCATACTTCCTTCTGGTATTTAACATCTTTGGAAGTCCGAAGCACATCTTCTACATCATTATCGGATAGTTTTTTGCCTCTTACTTCCGTGCGGAAGTTGCTGTATTTCTGCTCGATCGCACTTTGCATCCGGATCATGGCATTAAGTTTGGCCGTGTCGGCCTTGGACATGATAAATGAACGGTACAGAACATCGAGCTCCCTTGAAAGAAGGCTGTCGGAAATAAGCCCTGAGACCTTGATCACTTCAAGTTTTTTCAGGCTTTCCTTATCAGCATAAAATGCCATCATCTTCATATTCAGGTCTTCAGATTTCTTGTAATCTTCCGGCTTGCCTGATATCGAAGCCTCCCAGGCCGCAATGGTGGTTTGTTTGTAAAGCGGAATGATCACCGAATCATGGTGAGCAATAAAAGCTTTAAGATCATTGTTCATTTTCTCTTTTTTTGAGGTGCAACTGCTTGCGAGCAGCAGGCTTAACGCTACAAGCACCAGTGTTTTCAATGTTTTCATCGTATGTGTGTTAAGTTAAATGTCGTTATGTTCATCAGTAAAGCTTACATCTTTACACCACCGCTGTCGCTTGCATCTTTACACCGCCGCTTTTACTCGCATCTTTGCATCGCGGCTACGGTTACTGCGTCGCTCATGCTGATTTTTACCCTGAGCCTATCCAGAAATTATTCGCTCCTGGTACCTGATGCCGCTTATGCAAAATGCTCGCTCAAATTATGCGGCTTGTGTAAAATGCTTCGCTCTGATAAATTATTCGCAATTCAATGTTCAATATTCTTTATTCGCTTTTTCATTTCCCCAGTTCCCAGGTACTGCCATCCTTACCGTCCTTCACGGTGATCTCGAGCTTCTGCAGGGCATCCCTGATCTGGTCGGATGTTCCCCAGTCCTTTCTCTCCCTGGAACTCTGTCGTATTTTTAACACCAGCTCCATCAGGCCTTTAAGATACTCTGAATTGTCGCCCGAACTCCCGCTTTTCAAACCCAGTATATCAAATACAAAAGTGTTGAAAGTCTTTTGCAGAAGCTCAAGATCCTCAACCGAAATGCTTTCTTTTTTATCATTCACAGAATTGATGATCCTGACTCCTTCGAACAGGTTGGCGATGACGATCGGACTGTTAAAATCATCGTTCATGGCATCATAGCAGGCATCATGAAGTTTCTTTATTTCCTGTGACTGCTGATGGCTTTGTCCTGTTGCTTCTGGTTGCAGTTTATGCAATACACCGATAGCTGCAAACAGCCGTTTCAGTCCCTTTTCTGCTGCCTGTAATGCTTCATTTGAAAAATCAAGCGTGCTGCGGTAATGAGCCTGGAGGATGAAAAACCTGATGGTCATAGGGCTGTATGCCTGCGCGAGGGAAGCATGCGATCCGCTGAAGAACTCATCCAAAGTAATAAAATTACCAAGGGATTTCCCCATTTTCTGGCCGTTGATCGTGACCATGTTGTTATGCATCCAATACTTCACCGATTCATGCCCCAGGGCGCTCTGGTTCTGGGCTATCTCCGATTCGTGATGAGGGAATAAAAGATCCATGCCTCCGCCGTGAATATCGAAAAACTCACCGAGGTACCTTGTCCCCATCGCGGAACATTCAAGATGCCATCCGGGGAAACCTTCGCTCCAGGGCGAAGGCCATCTCATGATATGTTCAGGCTGGGCTTTTTTCCATAAAGCAAAATCGGCGGGATTATGTTTTTCATCCTGGCCTTCAAGCTCCCGGGTATTGGCAAGCAGATCGTCAAGCACCCTGCCCGAAAGCTTTCCGTAATTGTATTTCTTATTGTATTTCTCAATGTCGAAGTATACCGAACCGTTGACTACATATGCATACCCGGCTTCAAGTATCTTTCTTACAAATTCAACCTGTTCAATGATATGCCCCGAAGCCCGGGGTTCAATACTTGGCCTCTTGATATTAAGGGCATCCATGAAAATGAAATACCGGTCGGCATAATACTGTGCAACTTCCATAGGCTCAAGTTGCTCAAGCCTTGCTTTCTTAGCGATCTTATCCTCGCCCTCATCCAGGTCATGCTCCAGGTGTCCTACATCGGTGATGTTCCTTACATATCTCACCTTATAACCGAGATGTTGCAAATAGCGGAATACCAGGTCGAAGCAAATCGCGGGACGGGCATGTCCGAGGTGGGGGTCTCCGTATACCGTGGGCCCGCATACATACATCCCTACAAATGGCGGGTTGACAGGTTCAAAAACCTCCTTGGTCCTTGATAAGGTATTGAATAGAAATAACCTGGATTCCATGCTTTAAAGATAAACAGGACAAAGGTAAGCGAAAAAGATATTTACGATTAAAGGATCTTGGAGTTTCGATTGAATTGACGATCTACGATTAAACTATTAAATCTCATAAATCGCAAATCAATAAATACATTCGAAAATCGCAACTCGTATAATCGTAAATCGTTAGTTATTTTTATTTAGATTGTTTATAATTAAAATTATTATTCTATCTTGCAGCAAATTACCAATTAACACAAGTATGAATTTAACCCAAAAGCATATGAAAAATTATTTATTAACGATGCTTGCCTGTTTTCTGATGATCACCGGCAGTATGGCCCAGACCGCAGCAGTAGCTCCACAGACCGTGGTGGAGAATATGTTTATTTTGCCGAAAAGGGGAATGGAAGACAAACTGGAAGCAGCTGTCAAGGCGCATAATGCCAAATTTCATCCCGAGGGACCCTATGTTGCAGGCCTTCGCAAAGTTGAATACGGAGAAAAATCCGGGTGGTATGTATTTATTTACGGACCAACAACGTACGACAATCTCGACAGCCGCCCCGAAAAGGCTAACGGACATGATGTTGACTGGAGCACAACGGTGGATCCCCTCATTGAGACCTATGGAACCACCAGTCTCTGGAACCTGAACAAGGAGCTGTCTTTTGGTTACGATATCCTTAAGAAGTCGAAGTACTATGAATTATGGACAGTAAAGCTCAAGGATGGCAGCTACTACCGATTCAAGGAGCTCAGCGAAAAACTCAGGAAAGCTTATGAGTCATTGGGAACCACTGCTTTCATTATCTATGAAAGCCCGCTGCATAATTCCAACGGCCAGGATATAGGCCTGCTTTGGAGCTTCAACACCTATAAGGAGTGGGCCGATGACCCGGGACCCAAAGCAGCATATGAGAAGATCTATGGCGAAGGCAGCTGGCAGAATATGATGAAGGAGTGGAGGGATGTCTGCATCGATTACACCGATGAGATCCGTTCATTCGTAAAATAATTTTTCTTAACATTTCAGATTTACCTTAACTTTTCAGATCATTCAGACTCCGGCCCCGGCAGAATGCCGGGGCCGGAGCTTTTTATTACATGTTTTTCCGAATTCCATCCGATTTATTTATTTTTACAGGACCTTTATTAGTAAGGATGAACAGTTTAACCGGGCATACGTTGCGCCTCTCCCCCTGGGTCATCTTCCTGGCTTTCTTCAACATTATTCTCCACTGGGCTTTTTATAACACCCTCGGGTTTCACCGGGACGAACTTCTCTATTTTTCTCTTGGACAACACCTCTCGGCAGGCTACGCTTCAGTACCTCCTTTTATAGGGTTCATGGCCTGGCTTATGATCAAGACCCTGGGCTATTCATTGCTTTCGGCAAGGATACTCCCGATGATACTTAGCGGGGTGATGGATTAACACAAATGATAATCGTTACCTTCTGTTGCTCGGGCTTGCAGCAGGCCTTGGAATGCTTAACAAGTACCTTATTGCCGTTGAATTATTTGCCATCCTTTTTGTATTCATCTTTTCGGAACAGCGCAGGATCTACACTACAATATATTTTTATTTCGCCATCCTCATTGCCCTTATTGTTTTCAGCCCCAACCTCATCTGGCAGCTGAAAAACAACCTGCCTGTCCTAACTCATATGCAGGCCCTTCACGACAGCCAGCTGGTCCATGTGAGCAGGATATCCTTCTTCACCGACCAGCTGTTTATTTGCTGCATGGCCTTATTCCTGGTCATCCCCGGGCTGATATTTGTCTTGCTTGCCGGTTCGATGAAAGCCTACCGCCCCCTGCTGCTTGCCAGCCTCCTGGTATTGCTGATCCTGGCTATACTCAGGGGCAAAAGTTATTACACTATAGGATTGTTCCCGTTCTGGATTGCAGCAGGCGGGGTCTTCTGGGAAAGCAGGATAAGGCATCCGGCCATAAAAATTGCCCTGCCATTGTTCATTGTACTTCTCACCCTGCCTATCCTGCCTTACGGTTTGCCGGTCTTCAACACATCCAGGCTTGTTGAGTATTTTGCAGGAGCCAGGAAGTCCACTGGTTTTGATGCTGCTCTCCGCTGGGAAACCGGGCGAATGCATAACCTGCCCCAGGATTATGCCGATATGCTGGGATGGGATGAAATTGCGGCAATAACAGCAAAAGCATATGAGCAGGTCTGTGACAAAACGGCCTGTATGATCTATGCCGAGAACTATGGTGAAGCCGGGGCTGTGATGGTGCTTGGCAAAAAATACGGTCTTCCGGAACCCGTCTGCTTCTCGGAAAGCTTCTGGTACTGGTTCCCGAGGAATCCCTCACATGAGATCACCGAAATTATCTATATCAATGATAAGCTGGGGGATGACATCCAGGGTTTATTTGCCGATTGCCGGCTCGTCGGACAGATTCCAGACACCCTCGCGAGGGAATACGGCACAGAAGTATGGCTGTGTAAAAACCCAAGGTCGGGTTTCAATGAGTTCTGGAAGCAAAGAACCCCAAAAGTCACCGATCCTTTCCATCGATAATCCTGGCAGGGTAAATCGTTGAAATTCAAACAATGCCCCGGATCTCTTACCTTGGCTCAGGGTTCACGGTTTCTTAGCATGATAGCAAGGTAGGAACTGAAAACCACCGTCATCACCAGCTGGATGAGTAGGGGCGTGGCAACCAGGCTGGTATCCATTACTGCCAGCCTGATCAGTGCGAATTTCAGCAGGTAATAAACGGCCTTGCTCAGCAAAATACTAATGAAGATGGCCGGGAAAACATTTCTCATCCTTGGAGCCAGGAGATAAAACAGGAAGACATTCAGCGAAAGTTCCATCCCGATCAGGAACATCTTGGCAAACACAGGGTGGCCTGATATGATAAAGGAAAAGAGGGGCATTGAGAGAGCCAGGATGTAGCTGTTTCTTTTATTGGTATGGACAAGAGCCAGGACCAGCATAAGCCGCATGGGTTCGACCAGGTATACCGGGAGGCTGAGCAAATGCGACAGTGTTGGGACAAGGTAAATAAAAGCCAGTGCAGTAATATCGATAAGTATCCCTGATACGGGGATACGACGAAAAATGGATTCAGTTTGTATTTTCATGCTCTACTTTTTAATGACTTTAAATTCAATGGATGAATTGGAACCGTATACCTTCAATAAATAAAGTCCGTTTTCAAGATCACCAAGGCGGATAGTTGTCAGAACATGCCCTGCATTCCCCTGCAGCCTTAATCTGCCCGAAATATCGGTGAACCGGTACTTCAGTTCTTTGCCCGATGGATTGGAGATGTGAATAAAGCCGGCAGCCGGGTTTGGGTATACCGAGACATTCAGGGCCTGGGGATTGACATCTATGCCGGTATGGGTCTCATGGGCCTTGTAAAGTTCAATTCCAAACCCGGTCCCAAGGTTACGGGTATACTGTTTATGGAGGGAGTCGTTCCAGTGTTCATGCACCCCGAGCGAAGCAATCAGAACTCCGTCATTATCCGGATCGTAGGTGATACCGGCAGGCCAAAGCGAAGAATCAGCCGCCTGGTGCAGGTAGTCGTCAACCCCGTACCAGTTAGGACGGCTGCTGGCAATCGTTGAGCCATTGTATTCGGTGCGGAGGAAATCATGGCATACCGATTCAATGGCAACAGGGTCAAGCGACATGAACAAGGATGAGCACCAGCGGTTATAGAAAGGCGGTGATTGCCATTTCCCTGGCACACCCCCTGCATCATCCGAAGGGTAAAGGCCGTCGATGATGAAGACCAGGGTCTTCAACCCAAGTAATTTATGCTCCATGATGTCAACCTGTACACGGTATAGCCCATAACCCAGGCGTACCGGGTCATCTGTATTGTCAAACAAGCCCTTGTGCAGATGCATCGCCCACTCCCGGGTAAATGAACCGAAATGGTTTTTTGCGGCAAGGGTTATCCCTCCAGTACTATGGGCTTTCATGGCAGGGATGTTGATCAGGTAGTCGATCGAGTCGTAAAGAGTGAAAAGTTTATCGGTCACCGCATCAGGCATGACGCTGCCGTGGTCCGACCAGAATACCCTGTCAGTTGCTGTTCTGACAACAGGTGTCCGTCCCAAACCCGTAATATCTATCTCTGTATGGATGAGGTTATTACCAAGAACATGCACGCCTGGAAATTCATTATGCCAGAGATCGTAAAATTCTTTGTAAATATTCCTTGCAGGGTCGCCAATATATATCATGTCCTCCGGAATTCCGGCCTGGTTTACCAGTTGCCTGATTACCGAGAGTACAACATATGGATTTGTTTCGGAAGCAAAACTATTGACTGCCAGGTGGTCGGTCCGTCCAAGGTCTGCATTGAACCTGCCTGAAGAAAGCCCCCCCCAGGCAGTGGTTGCGTTGACCTTGATCAGGATCTTCTGCCCTGCGGTATATCCCATATTTCCATGACCATGGTTGATATTGAAATACCTGAACAGGGTATCCCAGGCCTTTGTAACATCCTTGGTGCCGGTAAGCGCCAGCACTGATTTCATCATCATGCTGTCGATGACCAGGCTGTTGCTGTTCTTTGCCATAAACCATGCATCGTCACCCGCGTCTATCACACCATTTTCATTGGATGTATTTGAACAGGCCGGGTTTGTTGAGGTGGTATCCCACATCCATACAACCCGCCCCGGGAAGATCCCTTTTGCAACTCCTATAGGAGCATTCGGCGTAAAATAGTTGACTCCCGGCATTTTCCCGGAAGCCCTTGAAATACGAGGCCATTGTACAACTGAAAAAAGAAAAAGAACCAAAGCCCCCACGAGGCAAAGGGAAGCAATAAAATAACTCGATTTACTGATCGAAAGCCTGAAACGCCTGAAAGCCGCTATTGACCCCCCGAGGCTCAGCAGGTATATTACGAATGCCGACATGAAAGGGGCGGTGGCCTTCATGCAGGGATAAGCCGCCCGGCTTGGCTTCGGAATGACCCTCACAAGGAACCAAAGGGTCGCCAGGAACCCTATTGCGAGCAAAATAACCTTCGGGGGAACTTTTTGCGACTTAAGCCTTTTTATGGCTTTTTGAAATTTAGCAGGAAGGTGAGGTAAAGGATTATACATAACAAGATGTTTAAACAACAATTCCTGAATGCCGAGAGTCATAAAGATACTAAAAAAATTATATTCCGGATAATTTCATCCTGGGATTGAAAAGTCTTACAAAATTTCAATGAACTACATCAGCCGTAGATCTTACCTGTCTTCATACCGTTTTAATATTTTCCCCTTGCTAATAATTTCACAGAACTTCCTATTTTTGCCGATCGGCATTCAATATTTATTATTCGATATTCATTATTCAATTTTATGGAAAAAATACTCGTTATCGGATGTTCGGGCCAGATCGGCTCGGAACTCACACTTGAACTGCGTAAAATATACGGGAACTCCAACGTCATAGCAACAGATATTCGTCCTGCCCCCGCTGAGATCAGCGAAAGCGGACCTTTCGAAATTCTGGACGTGCTGGATGCATCAAAACTCCAGCTGATCTGTGAACATGAAAAGGTCTCACAGGTCTACCACCTGGCCGCCATCCTTTCGGGAAATGCCGAAAAACGCCCGATGCCATCCTGGGATATCAACATGCGCAGCCTGTTCAACGTGCTCGAGATTGCAAGGGAGATTAAATTAAAAAGGATTTTCTGGCCGAGTTCCATCGCGGTATTCGGACCCACGACCCCCCGTTATAACACTCCCCAGTACACCATCATGGAACCGAATACGGTTTACGGCATCTCCAAACTCGCCGGTGAACGCTGGATAGAATATTATTTCAATAAATACGGGGTCGATACCCGCAGCCTGCGTTACCCCGGGTTGATCAGTTACAAGACAGAAGCCGGAGGCGGCACAACAGACTACGCTGTCGAAATTTTCTACGAGGCCATCCGCCATCATAAATATGAATGTTTTCTTGGCCCCGATTCAGCACTGCCGATGATGTTCATGAGTGATGCGATCAAGGCTACCATAGACGTCATGGAAGCCGATGCTTCGAAATTATCCCTGCGCTCCAGTTACAATGTAGCCGGTATTTGTTTCGACCCAAAAACCATTGCAGCAGAAATCAAAAAGCATATCCCTGATTTTGAGATCACTTACAAACCAGATTTCCGCCAGGCAATCGCCGATTCCTGGCCTGCATGCATTGACGACAGCGTAGCCCGCAAGGACTGGGGCCTCGACTATGTTTACGACCTTGAAAAGATGACGCAACTCATGCTCGACGAGATAGGGAAGAAACTGAAAAAGTAGGAAGACCTAAGTCCTTGAATTACAAATAAAACCTGACCATCGGCCGGTTTGGTGAGGTCCTGTCGACAATTTTAAACCCCGCCCTTTCAAAGGATTTATAAAGTCCTATCCAGGCAAACGAATCGGGCAGCCTTTCAGTGGTCGGTATGGTCGGATAAGCCTCGATGATCTTTATTCTCTGTTTTCTTGCATATTCAACCACTCCTTTAAGCAATGCAACAGATACACCGTAATTCCTGAAATCCTTATGGATGAACATGCAGGGTATGGACCAGACCGGCTGGTTATCGATCGGTTTATGCACTCTCGACCTGCTGAGCTTTATAAAATCCTCCCTGGGTGCAAAAGCAGCCCAGGCAATGGCCTCTCCTTCATATAATGCAAGAATCCCCGCTGGTTTCCCGGCATCGACAATATCCTTCATTGCATTTTTGTTCCCATCGTCGAATTTTCCCTCTTTGAATTCCGAAGGCGAAAGCCTGTAATACATGCACCAGCAGTTCCCGCAGGCGCCCCTGGGGCCGAAGAGATGTTCGAAAAGCCCCCAGTTCAAAGGGCTGAGGGGTTCAAAGGTAAGGTCAAGGTCAGTTGACATAAGCCGGATCCCACTTGATAATCTTCATTTTGCTTTGCTTATGCTTTTTAAGTTCCAGCCTCATCCCCACATCGAAATATACAACATGGGAATATTCAAGCTTGCAGGACCTGATATCTAACAAGGTCGGTGCATAGGTCAATCCAAAAGTAAGAAAAGAATAAAGACGGAAAGTTACATTAACATTCAGTCCCAGTGACCAGGAGGAATAATCATTATAATGGGTCATTCCGGGTCTCAGGGTATCGGATACAGATCGTTCATACAGGTAATTGTTAACATTAACACCATACCCTATGCTGGCGTATTTTATATCATGATTATGGTCGAGCATTATCATGAAAGCGGCGGCCCGAACCGTGGTGTCGGGGTATGAATGACTATGATATTTCTGATTGTCGGGATTAAACGCCCCGGCCAGTCCCCATTCAGCTGATACAAAGTTATGTTGATTATAATAGTAATGGAAACCAGCCATTATACCCGAGATCAAGGTAAACCATGATTGTGAATCCCCGGTTCGCATGGTCAGAAAATTGAGGCCGGGCATTTTAACTGTAAGGAAGAACCGGCCATTATGATCAGGGAAGTATTGTTTTATACAGGGAGCAGACCGGCTAAAATCGACCACAGCATCCTTCCTGTAAGAGAACATTTTTGTTTTTGAATATGCGTCAATGATGAATCCTACAGGGCATAAATAGATAAATGCAAAATTACCCCAGACCTGGGGGGCCACCCTGCTGGTGAAAACAAATTCAGCAGAATCCGAATTATGCCGCACCTGCAATAAAAAATCACGGGTTGATCTTGGTACCTGCAGTATCACCGGGCTGGTAACTACTGTCTTTTTGTCAAGCACAACAGTGATTGAATCCGGCTTTGTATGCAGTTCAATTCTTGTAAATTTCTTGTTTGTAATTGTTGAACAGGAAGATAACAGGAACATGAACAGTAAAAAAATACAGCTGCATCTCATAAAGAGAATACACGGTAAGGACGATTCACCCTTACTGTATATTATCTTATTGCATATTATTCCTCCTTGTCATCCCCGAAAATCACCTTTCTGTATTTGGTATACAGGAAGGAAATGATCAGCAACAACACCCCCAGAACCACGAAAACAATGGTCTTCGCAATGGTATCGAGAGATGAAAGGTCGTAGAAAAACAGTTTGAGAAGGGTAAGTGAAAACAGTACTATTGCACTTATACGCAAATGAAGTTTCTTCTTCCAGATGCCCAGCATGATAAGTATCAACGAATATACCCCGAAAAGTATGCTGAGGCCGAGCTTGTAAGACGACTCAGAACCTGCAAGATCCATCCAGTTTATCAGCTCGTTGCTTAAAACAGTCAGAATCGTTATGTGAAGGAAGATGTCAAATTCCAGGTGCAGGTTGGTATCAATAAAATCCCGCCTGGTGCAGAGGTAAACCGAATGAAGGATCAAAGTAAGAAATGCAAAGCAGACATATCGGATCCCGATAAGCATGACTCCCCTGTAAAAATATTGCGCAAGATCCTGGCCCAGGTATGTTTCCCTTAATTCCCCAAGGGCAATAAGACCGAAAGTCAGGAACAGGCCCACCGCAGCGAAACTGAAGCCGAGGTTGATGAGCCCAAGCAGGTTTTTTTTCAGTCTCAGGACGTTATAATAACCCAGGAGGGAAAGGAAAAGCAGTGAATAAATAAACGTGGAGACAGTCTTATATACAGGGATCATTTCATTGGCGTATTGCATGGTCCCATCCGCTCCCTTATCCGCAGTGATCATAGTACTGGCATATTGCTGGCCCCAGTATCCTGTTATTTCCATGAAAACCGAGAGGTAAAGCACAAGAAGCAGAATCCCGGGTATGATGAAGTTGAAAGACATCAGCAAGGCCTTGCTTTTTTTCAGCGCACTGGTAAATTGATCCTTCTGGTTGAGTATGTTGATAAAAGCGAAGGATGCGATAAACAGCAGGGAAGTCAGGAAATTGATATTGAACAGAGGGATAAGTTTCGTGCCTTCAGGCCAGTTTCTAATGCTGTGATAAGCACCGGGCCAGCCGAGGAGAAGACTGAAAAAAGCCAGCAACATCAAAACGTACGAAAGCAACTCATAAACAGCAGTGGTTTTGGTCCGGCCGACCCAGAAAAGCACAGCAGCTTCGGCCGACCACAGTATAGTGATCCAGCATCCGTCAAGCTGCACAGGGATGGCAATGGTTACGAATGCAATGACAAGCCCCGCAGTAAAATAAAACAGGTTCCTGTCGGAATTCTTCACCCGGAAAATAAGAATGCTCACCGCAAAATGCAGAAGGGCATTGCAAAGCGTGAACAGTCCCTGGAACCTCTCACCGCCGGCATGGTGATATAACAACGCATATCCAATGCCATAGAAAACCGAGGAGTTGACAAGCAGAAGGAGAATATCGTCAATCCTGAACTTTTCATTTTTCAGAAGTTTATAAGCGAGGAAGATCACATAAAAGGTCGCGAAGAAGATGCAGCTGAATACCCAGGCCAATGCGAAATGGCTGTCATCTTCAACTTTAGTGATGAACCATGTGAGAAAAATAACCCAGGTCAGAATAAACGATGAATAATAAAGAGGTTTCCAGTATTTCCTCACTGCAATGACAAGGATACCTGCATTTATAATAGCCATGTAAGTGTAAAGTATCAGCACCTTCCCTGAATTATCGCTTAAAAGGAACGGCACAGCGTATGCTCCCACCAGCCCTATATGGGCTATGACCTGGCGGTTATAAAGCATGGCGGCTGCAACGGTAAATACAGTGATCAGCACCATCAGTACGAAAGTGATGGTTAGCGGGATCAGGGAATAAAAACTGTAAGCCGCAAAGGTCATGAAATACAAAATGGCCATGGATCCGCTGAGCAGCACGGCGCTGAAATTATGATACTCTTTTTTAAGGCGGATGGCAAAGCCCAGTAATCCAAGCCCCAGAACATATCCAAGCATGATCCTTGTCACAGGGCTGATGAGATCGTGATCAATAGCATACTTGGCGCCAATCCCCACACCGATCACAAGGATCACGATGCCGATTTTGTTGATCAGGTTCTCACCTATAAATTTCTCAAGATTATCCTTAAAATGCGGGCTCTTTGTCTCTTTGGAAGTATGATTTTCAACTGCAGTGTCCCAGAGCTTTGGTTCTTCACTGGCAATCGCTGGGGCTTCTTCAGCAGCTGCTCCGGTGACAGGGATCATTTCAGGTTGTCCGGGTATTTCTCCAATCATCCCTGCCGCCTGGCCTGCAATAAGCTCTTTGGTCTCCGCTGCGGCCTGTTGTGACTGCAATTCAAGGATCTCTTTTCTCAGATCCTCTATCTCATGTTGAAAAGACTCCTGCCTTTTCATGAGTTCCGCCAGCTTCTCCAGAAGCCCTGCGAAATTAACCTGATCTCCGTTCATAGATTCAATAGATTTCTTGAACAAACGAAACTGTAATCGGAAGTCAGTGACGGTTAATGCCACTATGGCTATGGCAGGTAGCGATTATTTCAATGCCGCTGCCAGCGGTAATGTTTCTTTTACTCTCACTCCCTTTTCGGTTAACTGAACCGTGCAGCATTCATTCAGGATGTCATGCTCCAGGAAAAGGATATAGCCTTTCTCTGCAGCTTCTTTCATGAAAATTTCCTTTTCTTCAAGCGTGATCAGGGGGCGGGTGTCGTACGACATCACGTAAGGGAGCGGAATATGCGCTGCTGAAGGCAGGAGGTCGGCCATATAAACCACTGTTTTGTCCCCGTATTTTATCATCGGGATAACCTGCCCTTCGGTATGTCCGAAAAACATCCGTAAGCTGATCCCCGGCAGGATCTCTGTTTCGTTTTCGACAAGCTTCAGCTTCCCTTTTTCCTTTATCGGGAATATGTTTTCTTTCAGGAATGAAGCCTTCTCCCGGTTGTTCGGGCTTGTTGCCCATTCCCATTGTTGCCGGCTGGTCCAGTAAGTTGCGTTTTTAAAAGCCGGGATATAATCCGTATGTTCAGGGTTCCATTTCACCGCGCCCCCGCAATGGTCAAAATGAAGGTGGGTAAGGATCACATCAGTAATGTCATCCTCAGTAAATCCAACAGCAGCCAACGATCCGGTCAGGCTGTCATCCCCGTTCAGGTAATAATTGGAAAAGAATTTCTCGCTTTGTTTATTCCCGATCCCGCAGTCAATAAGGACTTTGCGGTCACCGTCCTCAACCAGCAGGCAGCGCATGCTCCAGTTGCAGAGATTATTTTCATCACAGGGATACAACTTGCTCCACATCACCTTGGGCACGACACCGAACATGGCGCCCCCGTCGAGTTTGAGATTGCCGGTATTTATTACGTGTAACTTCATAATAAACAACAAAAGGATTATCGATTGGACGATCAACTAAAAGTTACGATTGAACGATTTTCGATTTACGATTGAATTGTAAGAGTGACGATTGAAGAGTGACGAATACATTATCAAAATCGTATATCGTAAATCCATAACTTCAATCGTACCTCGTAAATCGTCCAATCGAAAATCGTGTTATTTGTACTCATTAACGCTCATCTCACCCTGTACCACCCTTAACGCGTTGCTGGCCATCGCCTGTATCTCGTTATCACCAGGATAAACGACGACTTTCGCAAGCTTCTTCACATGGTCGATGATGAAATCTATGACCCTTTCAGAATGTGCAATCTCGCCGGTAAGCAGTATTGCATCGACATCTCCTTTAAGTACGACAAACATCTCGCCAATGCATTTCGCTACCTGGTATGCCATGGCATCCATAATGTTTCTGGCTTTCTCTTCACCGCTCTTGATGCGGAATTCAATTGCGCTCAGATCAGTAGTACCGAGATGAGCCCTGATCCCTCCGCAATGTGTGAGTAAACAATACACCTCATCCGACGACTTCTTATCGACCAGGCACATTTTAACGATATCCCCTAAGGGCAGGCTTCCGCTGCGGATCATCGAGAACGGACCGTCACCTTCGAAACCCTGGTTCACATCGATCACCCTTCCTTTGCGGTGGGCGCCAATGGTTGTACCGTTGCCCATATGCGCAACGATAAGGTTCAGGTCCTCATATTTCATATTCTGGCTTTCGGCAAAAAGCTTGGCCACAGCTTTCTGGTTCAAGGCATGGAAGATGGATTTCCTTTCGATCCCGGGCGCACCGGTAATACGTGCAACATCTTCCATCTCATCTACAACGGTGGGATCGGCTATCATAGCCTTTGAACCGGGAATCTCAGCCGAAACCGCATCGGCAAGCAAACCTCCGAGGTTGATGATATCAATACCCACAGGACTGTTCATGAGGTCGTGCTTCAGCGCATCATTTACCGCGTATACACCCGAACTCACAGGCTTCACCAAACCGCCGCGTGAAATCACAATCTTCACCTCGCTAAGGTCAAATTCATTGTTCTGCAGCTCCTTCAGCACAAGTTGTTTGCGAAGTTCAAGCTGTTCGTAAATATTTTCAAACCCCGAAAGCTCATCAGTGGTATGATACCTGTTGTTGATGTAAAGGAGTTTGTAATTCTGGTAGACCGCGATCTGGGTAACCTTGTCTTTTGGATTAACTACTAAAATGTTGAATTTCATATCAGTATTGAATTTTTACATGTTTCTCCTGTACTGTCCTCCCACCTCAAACAAAGCATGGGTAATCTGGCCGATGGAACAGAACCTTGCTGCTTCCATCAGGCTTTCAAAGATATTCATATTTTGTGTGGCAGCGTGCTTTAGATGCCTGATTGCTTTTTCTGATTCTTCACCCCAGGTTGCGTGAAGATGTTTAAGCATTTCTATCTGGTATTGTTTTTCTTCTTCAGTACTGCGGATGACTTCGCCCGGTAAAACCGTCGGACTGCCCTTGCTGCTCAGGAACGTATTGACTCCCATAATCGGCAGCTTCCCGCTGTTCTTGAGGTTCTCGTAATAAAGCGATTCTTCCTGTATCTTGCTCCTCTGGTACATGGTCTCCATGGCGCCCAGGACTCCTCCCCTTTCGGATATCCTCTCGAATTCCAGCATTACCGCTTCCTCCACCAGGTCGGTCAGTTCTTCAATGATGAAGGATCCCTGCAGGGGATTCTGGTTCTTCGCCAGCCCCAGCTCATGGTTGATGATCATTTGTATTGCCATAGCCCTGCGCACCGATTCTTCGGTAGGCGTTGTGATAGCCTCGTCATATGCATTGGTGTGCAAAGAATTGCAGTTATCATAGATCGCATACAGGGCCTGCAGCGTGGTGCGGATGTCATTGAAGTCGATCTCCTGTGCATGCAGCGAGCGTCCCGAAGTCTGGATATGGTACTTGAGCATCTGGGAACGGGCGTCGGCCTTATACCTTTTCTTCATGGCCTTTGCCCAGATGAGTCGGGCAACACGGCCTATCACTGAATATTCGGGATCTATGCCATTACTGAAAAAGAAAGAAAGGTTGGGCGCGAATTTGCTTACATCCATCCCCCTGCTTACGTAATATTCAACATAGGTGAAGCCGTTCGAAAGGGTCAGCGCCAGCTGGGTGATCGGATTGGCCCCGGCCTCCGCAATATGATAGCCGGAAATTGAGACCGAATAAAAATTCCTAACGTTGTTGTCAATGAAACATTCCTGTATGTCGCCCATCATTTTCAGTGCGAAATCCGTTGAGAAAATACAGGTGTTCTGGGCCTGGTCCTCTTTCAGGATATCAGCCTGTACAGTACCCCTCACCTGGCAAAGGGTCTCTCTTTTAATTTTTTCATAAACATTGGCAGGTAATACCATGTCGCCGGTCACTCCCAGCAGCATAAGTCCCAGCCCGTTATTACCCTCGGGCAGGCTTCCCTGGTATTTCGGACGGTCAGTCCCTTTCTTTTTGTAGATTGCTTTGATCTTTTTCTCAATCTCTTCAACCAGGTCGTGTTCTTTGATATATTTCTCGCATTCCTGGTCGATGGCTGCATTCATGAAGTAGCCGACCATTGCGGGCGCAGGGCCGTTGATCGTCATTGACACCGAAGTGTTGGCATCGAGAAGGTCGAAGCCTGAATAGAGTTTCTTGGCATCATCGAGGCAGGCGATAGAAACCCCTGAATTACCTATCTTTCCGTAAATATCAGGACGGATATCGGGATCGAAGCCGTAAAGGGTCACGCTGTCGTAGGCTGTCGAAAGCCTCACGAAAGGCAGTCCGTGAGATAAATAATGAAAACGCTTGTTGGTGCGCTCAGGACCTCCTTCCCCGGCAAACATCCGGGTAGGATCCTCGGCGGTACGTTTGAAAGGAAACACCCCCGCGGCATACGGGAATTCACCCGGGACGTTTTCCCTCAGGTTCCATTTCAATATATCGCCCCATGCCTGGTATTTCGGAAGGGATATCTTCGGGATCTGCAGGTGCGAAAGGCTTTCGCTATGGGTCTTCAGTTTTATTTCCCTGCCCCTGACTTTATAAATATAATCCTCGTCTTTGTATGATCTTACTTTCTGTTCCCAGCCTTTTACAATTTCGTAATTGGCCGGTTCGAGCTTCTTCACCAGCTCGTCAAACAGCAGGTCAAGCTCCAGCATCATATTGCAGTCATGCGAATGAAGGGCAGGGTTTTTCTCTTTTTCCTTAGGTGGCTGACTACGGATGGCTTCTATGGTTTGCGAGATGCCGTAAAGCTTTTGCGCTATCTCAGCCTGTTCAACGGACCAGTGGTTGTAATTCCTTACTGTTTCTGCAATTTCAGCGAGGTACCTGACCCTGGAAGGCGGGATGATAAAGATCTTTTCCTTCATCTCGTCACGCCCCTCGAAACTGCTGCCGAAATCGGCCCCTGTCTTTGTTTTTATGGTTTGCAGCAGGGTCTTGTAAAGCTGGTTCACGCCTGGATCGTTGAACTGGGATGCGACGGTTCCGTAAACCGGCATCTCATCGATCTGCTTTTCCCAGAGCTTATGGTTCCTCTGGTATTGTTTTTTTACATCCCTGATTGCATCAAGTGCCCCGCGTTTATCGCATTTATTCAGTACGACCAGGTCGGCGAAATCGAGCATGTCGATCTTCTCGAGCTGGCTTGCAGCCCCGTATTCGGGGGTCATCACGTACATCGAAAGGTCACTGTGGTCGACGATCTCGGTATCGCTCTGCCCTATGCCGGAAGTCTCGATGACCACCAGGTCGAAGCCTGCGGCCTGCAGGACCATTGTTGCATCCTTGACATATTTTGAAAGTGAAAGGTTGGATTGCCTTGTTGCCAGTGATCTCATAAAAACCCTTGGATCGAAGATGGCATTCATACGGATGCGGTCCCCGAGCAAAGCTCCTCCTGTCTTGCGTTTGGTAGGGTCAACCGAAATGATAGCTATGGTCTTGTCCTTAAGGTCACCCAGGAACCGCCGCACAAGTTCATCAACAAGTGACGATTTGCCAGCGCCGCCGGTGCCCGTAATGCCCAAAACCGGAATTTTAAATTTCGCTATTTCGCTATTTCGCTTTTCGCTACTTATTTTCGCTACCTCGCTTCTCGCTACCTCGCTTCTCGCTACCTCGCTACCTAACTTTTCCAGTATCGGCCTTGCCGTTTCGGGAGAATTTTCGGCAAGAGTGATCAAGCGGGAGATCGCATTGATGTTACGTTTACGGATCTCATCCGCAGTCACATGATGAAAATCATCAAGGGCGAAGTCGCACTTCTCAAGCAGGTCGTTGATCATCCCCTGCAGGCTCATGCTCCTGCCGTCATCCGGTGAGTAAATCCTTGTTATCCCATAGTCCTGCAGGTCTTCAATTTCCTGGGGAAGTATCACACCTCCGCCACCTGCAAAAATTTTAATATGCCCGCATCCCCTTTCCTGCAGCAGGTCATACATGTATTTGAGAAACTCATTATGCCCACCCTGGTAAGAAGTGAGAGCGATGGCCTGCACATCTTCCTGTACCGCGCAGTCGACGATCTCCTGTACGGCACGGTTGTGGCCGAGATGGATGACCTCGGCTCCGCTGGCCTGCAGTATCCTGCGCATGATGTTTATAGCTGCGTCATGCCCGTCGAAAAGCGAGGCAGCCGTGACAATCCGGATATGATTTTTCGGTTTATACGGTTCTGGAATTTTCATTGATCAGGCTTTATTCATTCATGATAGCCCTGGCGATGATGATCTGCTGGATCTCGCTGGTGCCTTCATAGATCTGGGTAAGCTTTGCGTCACGCATCATCCTCTCCACGTGGTATTCCTTCACATAGCCATAGCCTCCGTGTATTTGTACGGCTTCGGTGGTAACGTACATTGCAGTTTCGGCAGCCCAGTATTTCGCCATGGCGCTTGCTGTGCCGTAAGGCCTTTTCTGGTCCTTGAGCCATGCCGATTTCAATGTAAAATAACGTGCGGCTTCAATGCGTGTATGCATCTCGGCGAGTTTGAATGCTATGACCTGGTGGTTGATGATCTCTGTTCCGAACGCCTTGCGTTCCTTTGAATATTTGAGAGCCCTTTCATAGGCTCCCTGTGCGATTCCCAATGCCTGGGCTGCAATCCCGATACGTCCTCCTTCGAGGGTCTTCATCGCGATCTTAAACCCCATGCCATCGCTGCCGAGAAGGTTTTCCTTCGGCACCTTTACATCGCTGAACATAATGGAATGCGTATCACTGCTCCTCATCCCCATTTTATCTTCATGCGGGCCGAGGGAGATACCGGGTGAATGGCGGTCAACGATCAATGCGTTGATCCCTTTATGGCCTTTTTCCTTGCTGGTCTGGGCGATAAGAATGTATGTAGATGCACAGTTGCCATTGGTGATCCAGTTTTTCACACCATTCACAAGATAATGATCTCCCATATCGATGGCCATGGTCCTTTGCGAGGTGGCATCTGAACCGGCTTCAGGCTCTGATAAAAGAAATGCGCCAAGTTTCTTCCCGCTGGCCAGGGGTTTCAGCCATTTTTCTTTCTGCTCTTCTGTTCCGAATTCCTCAAGCTCATAACAAACCAGTGAATTATTTACCGAAATAATAACAGCAGCAGATGAATCCACCTTTGAAATTTCTTCAAGTGCAACAACATAGGAAACGGTATCCATCCCTCCCCCATCGTATTTCGGGTCGGCCATCATTCCCATGAATCCCAGTTCGGTCAGCGCTTTCACATGCTCTGTAGGGAACAGAGCCTTGGTATCCCGTTCAATAACATCCTTGATCAGCTCCCTCTGGGCATAATCCCTGGCCGATTGCTGAATCATCAGCTGTTCTTCAGTATAATCAAAATTCAACATATGCGGTTTATTTGATACAAAGATAAGATTCAGACTGAGTAGTACAAATAAGCAGGGTAAAAAAAATCCCCGGACAGTCCGGGGATCCTGGTTAATAATATGATTTCTTGTAACTGTTCAGCCGTATAAAGGTACGGCATAAATCTTGGAAAGAGAATGCAGCGGATTCAGGTTGTTCTTTATGGCAGTGTCAATGACTGAGCGAAGGATGG
>Ga0316229_1000281_pt1 | contig 74959 bp, 68 predicted proteins | sample TBH18023metaG_FD_206011 | JGI IMG/M metagenome (GOLD analysis project Ga0316229, IMG submission 206011) | Freshwater microbial communities from Trout Bog Lake, Wisconsin, USA - TBH18023 | ecosystem: Environmental > Aquatic > Freshwater > Lake > Hypolimnion/Profundal zone | place: USA: Wisconsin... | reverse complement strand
GCCGCGCCTGGCTCATCCGCGATCTCGGCTCCGAGGCCGCCGGCTATGCCAGCCAACTGCAAGCCCTGCTCGCCGAGGCCGCCGCCGCCGCAATCCTCGCCCTGGTGCCCGCCGCCAAGCGCCTCCTCAAGCCGGTCGAGCGCCTGCTTGGCATCGGCGCCTTCGCCCTCCGGCCGCGCCCCGTCCACCCCACGCCCCCAGCGCCCGAGCCCCTCGGCGAGGTCGCCTTCCGCTCCCAAGGCTACACCTGGTACGTGGTCCCCACCCCGCCCGCGAAGCTGGCTTAAGCCCGCAGCGCCCAGCCACGTCCTAAACGTTCCGTTATCGTATCTAATACCCGGCGCCGCCCAGGCTTTCCGTCGCTTCAGAACCCAGGCAGCGCCAGCCACGGCACCGCGGCGACGATCATGGTGGCGATCAGCAGCGCCGCCATATAGGGCCAGCAGGCGTGTACGGCCTTGTCGGGGGCCACCCGGCCGATGGCGCAGGCCTGATAGAAGCCAATGCCGAAGGGCGGCGTGAACAGGCCGAGGCTCATCGAGAGCACGGCGACGATGGCGTAGTGCACCAGGTTGATGCCCAACGCATGGGCAACCGGAAACAGCAGCGGCCCGAACAGCACGATGGCGGGAATCCCCTCGAGCACGCTGCCGAGAATGGCGAACACCACCACCGAGAGGGCCAGGAACCCCGCTGCGCCGCCCGGCACGCCGGCCATGGCCGCCACCAGTTGGGCGGAGAAGCGCGACTGGGTGAGTGCCCAGCCCATGGCGGTCGCGGTACCCAGGATAAGCAGCACGGCGCCGGTGAGCACCGCGGTATCGACCAGCAGCGGTCCCATCCGCACCAGGTCCAGGCGGCGGTTGATCAACAGCGCGATCAGCAACGTGTAGACCACGCCGATGGTGGAAACTTCGGTGGCGGTTGCCACCCCGCTCACCACCGCCCAGCGGATCAGCACGGGCAGCGCGAGGGCGGGCAGGGCGGCGAGGAAGGCGCGCCCGATCTGCCGGCCGGTAGCCCGCTCGGCGCGGCTGGCGCCGGCGCCGCGGGCGCGGAAGAAGATAACGACCGCCAATCCGATCGCCCCCACCAGCGCCGGCAGGATGCCGCCGGAGAACAGGCCGGCGATCGACACCCCGGTCACCGAGCCCACGGTAATCAGCACGATGCTCGGCGGGATGGTTTCGCCCATGGCCGCCGAGGCCGACAGCAGGCCGATCATTTCCCCGGGCGGCTGGCCGCGCCGCTCCATTTCCGGCAGCAGCACCGGCGCGATCGCCGCCATGTCAGCCGCCTTCGAGCCGGAGATGCCGGAGACCAGGTACATCGAGCAGACCAGCACGTAGGAAAGCCCGCCGCGCAGGTGGCCGACCAGAGAGGCCATCAGGTTGACCAGCAGGGCGGCCAGCCCGGTCATTTCGATCAGCAGGCCGAGGAACACGAACAGCGGTATCGCCAGCAGCACGATCGAGGCCATGCCTTCGTCCATGCGGCTGACCACGATGCTCATCGGCAGGGTCGTCATGAATTGCAGGTAGGTGATCGTGCTGATGCCGAAGGCGAAGGCGATCGGGGTGCCGGCCAGCACCAGCACCGGAATCAGCAGGCCGAAGAAGACCAGCAGGTTCCAATTCTCGATACTCGCCAGGAAGGGCTGGGCGAACCACAACGCGGCCACCACGGCCAGGATGCCGGGCAGGCAGAACGCCAGGTCGCGCGGGGTGGCCTGGCGGATCATTTGCAGCAGCGCGGTAACCAGCATGAGCACCGCGCCCACCAGAATCGCCGACGTCCGCCAGAAGCCGTTGATGCCGAGGGCGGGCATGGTGATCGGTATCTGGTCGATCGCGTAATCGGCCGCCGGAGCGATGATTTGCAGCATGAACAGCGCGGCGATAACGGCGGCCAGGGCTTCCAGCCGGTTGCGCCAGACCATCGGCAGCCGCATCGCCACCGCGGTCAGGCGCATATGCGCGCCGCGCCGCTGGGCGATCACCGCGCCCAGCATGCACAGCCACAGGAACAGCAGGCTCGCCAGCTCGTCGGTCCAGACCAGCGGGCGATCGATGCCGTAGCGGAACACGACGCCGGTGAACAGCACCGTGATCTCGGCCACCACCAGGGCGGCGGCCGGCCACTCGGTCGCCACGCCAAGCCAACAGTCGAGCCTGGCGCAGGCGCGTTGCAGGGCGGAGGCCGGCGCGGCGGCGCGCCCGGCCGGGCCGTTGGCGTCCGGGTCAACCGTCATGCCGGCGCCGCTCTCAGCCGAGGTGGCCGGTGTAGGTTTCCAGCGCGTCCCAGGCTTCCTTGCCGAAGGTCTTCTGCCATTGCGCGTAGAAACCGGACCGCTCCAGGATGGTACGGAAGGCGGCCGTATCCGGCGTGTTGGAAATCATCCCCTTGGCCTCGAGCTGGCTTTTCATCGAGGCGTCCAGCTCGGCGATATCCTTGCGGTCCTCCTCGGCGCAGCGGTTCAACTCGCGCGACACGATCGCGCTCACGTCCGCCGGCAGTCCCTTCCAGGCGCGGCCGTTGACGAGCATCCAGTAGCCATCCCACATGTGGTTGGTCATGGAGAGGTATTTCTGCACTTCGTAGAATTTCACGGAGTCGATGATGGACAGCGGGTTTTCCTGGCCGTCGATGACGTGGGTTTGCAGCGAGGTATAGACTTCGGTGAAGTTCATGGTGATCGGCGAAGCGCCCAGCGCCTTGAACATCGACACCCCGAGGTCGCTCGGCGGAATGCGGATCTTGAAGCCCTTGAAGCTGTCCGGTCCGGTGATCGGGTGGGTGTTGGAGGTGATTTCGCGGAAGCCGATATCGAAGATCTTGTCGATCGGGTGCAGCCCGACCGCCTCGATCTTCGGGCGGATCAGTTCGCCGAGCTTGCCGTCCATCGCCGGCCAGACTTGGCTGTAATCCTTGAAGGCGAACCCGAGCGCGTTGATCGCCGTCAGCGGAACAAGGGTGGACAGCACGAGGCCGGATGTCGTGAAAATCTGGATCGCGCCCGAGCGGACCTGGGAGAGCATGTCGTTATCGGTGCCGAGCTGGCCGGCGGGGAATATCTGCAGGTCGAAGGCGCCATCGGTGGCGGCGCGGATGCGCTCGGCGGCCGCCTTCACGCGCACATTCAGCGGATAACTGTCCGGAACGTTGTTGCCGTATTTGAACACGAAGCGGGCGGCGGCATGGGCACGGATCGCCGGCATCGCGAGCAAGGGCATTGCGGCGGCGGCCGTTATGAGAGTGCGTCGTTTGACGTTCGGCATCGTTATTCCTCCCTGAACACCACATTCTGGTCCTCAGCAGGTAACATATTCGCTGTTACGATCGCTGTCTACGAATGTTCGATGTCTCAGAATCCGTGGGCACGGCAAGCCGCGCGGTCAAGGCCAGGGCTCCGCCCTGGACCCGCCAAGGGCCGAGAGGCCCTTGGATCCCATTCGTTTTCTTGGCTGCATCAGCAGCCATCAAAAGATACCGACGAGTGATTATGGGCTGCTGCGCAGCCAAGAATAGTTAAGGGTTCCAAGGGCCTCTCGGCCCTTGGCGGGTCCAGGGCAGCGCCCTGGCCTTGCCTTAATGCCTAGCCCGCGCCGTCCTCGGTAATGAAGACGACGCGCTGCGGATGGTTCAGCGACATCACGCGCTCGAGTGGCCGGCCGGCCGCGTCGAACACCACGGCGCTGTATTCCAGCACGCTCGCCCCGGCGGGCAGGCCGAGCAGGTCGGCATCCTCGGCGCCGACCGTCGCCACCTGGATGCGGCCGCGCCGGCGTGCCGGGTGGATGCCGTAGCGGCTCTCGAGCAACGCGTACAGCGACGTCGAGGGCAGGAAATCGGCCGCCGCCAGGCCGGGCACGCGCGCCGCCGGCAGATAGCTGGTCTCCAGGCAGAACGGGGTGCCGTCGGCCATGCGCTGGCGCAGCAGCATGATCACCCTGGCGCCGCGCGGCAGCATCAGCGCCGCCGCGGTCGCGTGGTCCGCCCGCGCCGCCTCGAAGCGCAACAGCCGGCTGGTCGGCACCGCGCCGGTCCGCTCGATGATCTGCGACAGGCTGGTGGCGCGGGCGGCCAGGTTGCGCACCACCCCGGCGCGGGCCACCCGTGTACCGCTCGTGCTGTCGCGTTCGAGCACGCCCTGGCGCACCAGGTTCTCGACCGCGTGGCGGACGGTCATGCGGCTGATGGCGAACCGCTCGGCCAGCGCCCGTTCGGAGGGAATGCGCGCCGCCGGCGGATGGTCGGGCCCCGCCAGCATGTCCAGGATCGCCCGCTGTGCACGCAGGTAGGCGGGCTGCGGGGGTGTCGTCATGGCCCGCTCAGCCCTTCACGCCGCCCTGCGCCATGCCGACAAAATGCCGTTGCGTGGCCAGGAACGCCGCCAGCACCGGCGCCACCGAAATCACCAGCCCGGCCATCAGCACCGCCCAGTCCACGCGCAGCGCGTCGCCAAAGGTGGAAATGCCGATGGTCAGCGTGCGCAGCGAATCGCTTTCGATGAAGGTCAGCGCAAACTGGAATTCGTTCCACACCCGCATGCCCTGGATCACCCCGACCGCGGCCACGGCGGGCAGCGAAACCGGCAGGTAGATGCTCCAGAAGCAGCGCAACAGCCCGGCCCCATCCAGCGTGGCGGCCTCGTAGAAGTCGTGCGGCACCATGGCCATGTAGGCGCCGATGAAGAACACCGCGAACGGCAGGCCGAACGCCACGTACGGCACGATCATCGCCCCGTAGGTGTTGTAGAGGCCGAACATGTTCAGGATGCGGAACAGCGGGAACAGGCTGACCTCGGGCGGCAGCACCATGCCGCCCATGATGAACAGGGTGATCAGCGCCTTGCCGCGGAACGGCACCACCGTCAGCAGGAAGGCGGTCAGCGCGCCGGCCAGCAGGATGAGGGTGACCGAAACCGATGTGACGATCACGCTGTTGACGATGTAATGGCCGAGGCCGAAGGCCCAGGCCGTGCGGTAGTTGCCCCACTGCCAGACCTCCGGCAGCCGCCAGGCGCTGTCGAACATTTCGTACGGCGTCTTCAGCGAGCTCAGCACCAGCCAGACCAGCGGGTAGAGGGTGAACAGCGTCAGCAGCGTCAGCAGCGCCAGCACCACCACGCGGCCGGGCGAGAAAGCTCGCCGCCAATGCGCCATGCGCATCATTCCCCCCGCCGTTGCAGCCAGAGATTGAGCAGCCCGAACACCGAGCTGAGCGCGAACATCAGCACCGCGATGGTGGCGCCGTAGCCGACCGCGTCGGTCTGGAAGGCCGAGCGGTACATGTAAGTACCGAGTGTCTGGCTGGCGTTGTTCGGTCCGCCGCCGGTCATGATCCAGACGATGTCGAACACCTTCACCGCCCCGAAGATGGTGATCATGACCAGCACGAAGGTGGTCTGCCGCACGCTCGGCACGGTGATCGAGAAGAACTGCCGGATCAGCCCGGCGCCGTCGATCTCCGCGCTTTCATAAAGCTCGCGGGGAATGCCGCGGATCGCCACCACGAACAGCACCGCGATGTAGCCGGTCCATTGCCATTGCGACACCGCGACCACCGACAGCAACGCGGTCGATTCCTCGCCGAGCCAGGCATGCACGAACTGCCCGAGGCCGACGGTTTCCAGCGCCGCGTTCACCAGTCCGAAGGCGGGCTGGTAGAGCAGTTGCCACAGCAGGCCGATAGCGGTGATCGGCAGCACCGAGGGGATGAACAGCGCCACCCGGAAGCAGCCCGAAAGCCGCCGCGGCAACAGCGTCGATTCCAGCACCGCCGCCAGCACCAGGCCGCAGGCGACCTGCACCGCCAGCGACGCCACGGCATAAATCGCGTTGTTGCCCAGGCTGGACCAGAACAGCGGGTCGGCAAACAGGCGCCGGTAGTTGGCCAGGCCAACGAAAACCCAGGTCGGGCTGAGGGAGCTCCAGCGATAGAAGCTGAACCGGATGTTGGCGAGGATCGGCAGGTAAACGAACACCGCCACCAGCGCCAGCATCGGCGCCAGCAGGGCGTACGGCGCCATCCGCGCCCGCCATCCGGTCATCGTCAAACTCCCTCGGCCCGGTGCCGGATCAGACGCCTTCGCGCTTCACTTCGAGGGCGGTCTTGCGCACGTTCTCCATCACCTGCGCCGGTGTCGCGGTGCCCCCCATCAGGGCCTGCGCGCCGGCCAGGTAGACGGCGGCGATGCGGTTCTCGATCACGGTGTCAAGCCACAGCGACATCGCCGAGGCGCCTTGCAGCAGCGCCACGCCTTGCAGCACTTCGGCGCTGGCGTTGTCGGTGGTTACCGCGCCGATCGTCGCCGAGGGGCGTCCGGTCTGCTTGGTGTACAGGGCGCCGTTGGCGCGGCTGGTCAGCACGTTGAGGAAGTCGAGCGCCTGTTTCGGGTGCTGCGTGGCCGAAGAAATCAGGAACCCGTCCGGGGCGCCGGTCACCGCCTTCTGGTCGCCGCGGCCGTCTTCGATCGGCGGGATCGGGAACATGCCGAGGCCGTCGGTGCCGATCTTCGCCGAGCGCATCGGGTCGAGCGTCACGATTTCGGTCAGTATCATGCCCTCGCGGCCCGAGGCGAAGCTGCCGCGCACCATGGCCATCGTCATGGCGTTCGGCGAGCGGTTGAAGTAGCCCTTGGTCAGCAGCTCCTGGAAGCGCGTCAGCGCCTCGGTGTAGCCGGGGTCGGTGAACAGCTTGTCTTCCGGCGCGGCCAGCGTGTAGTCGGCGGCGCGAGTCGCCGCCGGCACCAGCTTGGCGTTCAGGTCGCCGATGTAGTGCGCGGCGGTCCACGGGGCCTGTGTGCCCAGGGCGATCGGGGTGACGCCGGCGGCCTTCAGCTTTTCGCAAACCGCGAGCAACTCGCTCCAGTTCTGCGGCGGGGTAACGCCGACGCGGGCGAAAATGGCGCGGTTGTAGGCGAACACCGCGGCCGACTGGTTCATCGGCACGCCGTACAGCTTGCCGTCGAAGCGGAACGGCTCGAGCATCGCCGCCGACCAGCGCCCTTGCCACTCGGGAGCCTGCAACGCCGCGGTGATGTCGAGCGCGCGGCCGGCGCGCACGAATTGATGGGCGTACTCGCCCGACCAGGAAAAGTAGATATCGGGAATGTTGCCGCTGGCCATGACCACGCGGATTTTCGCCTTGTACGGATCGTCGGCCACCGCATCCATCTTGATGCTGATGTCCGGATGCGCCGCCTCGTACTCCTGCACGACCTTCTGGAAGAAGGCCATGTAAGTCGGCTCGGGCCATTTGTGCAGGAAGGACAGCGTGACCTTTTCCTGCGCCTGTGCCGCCCCGCGCGGCAGCACGGCCGCGCTCGCGGCGGCCAGTGCTCCAGTTGCGAAATCTCTGCGCCTCATCTGCGTCTCCCTCCGTTCATTGCAGGCCGGGTTGTCCCGGCCGGGTCGGCACGCCATGCCCAAAGCCACCCTTCACCGCGCAGGCCTGGGCCGCCTGCCGCGCGCCGGCGGCCAGTGCCGCCGCGATGTCGCCGCCGCTCCCATGGGCCACCAGGAAGCCGGCAATGAAGGCATCGCCCGCACCGAGCGTATCCACCACCTCTGCCCGCGCGATGCCGCCCACGCTCACCACACCGTCCTGCCACGCCAGCGCCCCGCGCACGCCGCGCGTCAGCACCACCAGCGACGGCCCCTGGCCCGCGCACCATGCCAGCAACTCGCGGCAGGCGTCATCCTCGGCGCGCGGATCGGAAAGGAAGACGATATCGACGTGACGCATCGTTGCGCTCACGCCAGGCCGGCTCCAGTGCTCGGAATAGTCGTAGGAGAGCCGCCGCGCGTGGCGCCGCAGCCGTGCCATCTCGCCGTCGAGGTCGCTGTGCACGCTGGTATGAACAAGGTCGTGCGCGGCGATGAAGCGGTCGTCTTCCGCGCCCAGTTCGTAGCGGGCGCGCACGCCGGGGTTGCTGCCCACGAACTTGCGGTCGCCGCCGGTGTGGGTGATGCGCGACCACGGGTTCGGCCCCTCGCGCTGGCGGCAATGGCTGGTGTCCACCCCCTCGGCCCGCAGCGCGCCGAGCACCAGCGCACCAAGCGCGTCGTTGCCGAGGCAGCCGAGATAGCTCGCCTCGGCGCCGGCGCGGCATGCCTGGACGGCAACGTTGACCGCGTTGCCGCCCGGGTACTGCATGCCCTCGTCGAGGTAGATGTCGACGGTGTTATCGCCGATGCCAAGGACGCGGAGCATTCAGTACTCCGTTTTCCACATGTAGCGCCGGGTGCTCAGCGGCTGGCCGTGCCATACCGCCAGGTGCTCGGCAACCCGGCGCACCACGGCCTGCAACACGAACGGGCCGACGATGCCGCGAATTTCCGGATCGACACCCGTCATCGCGTAGTCACGGGAATCGTAGATGAACAGGCGCTCGGTGTACTTCTTGCAGAAGCGCTCGACGCGATCCATCAGCGGCCGGCTCGGGTCCTCGTTCTTGAACAGCACCAGCGGCACCGTGCGATCGACGATCTCGAACGGACCATGGAAGAACTCGGCCGCTTCCAGCGCCGTGCTGTGCATCCACTGCATTTCCATCAGCACGCAGACGCCGAACACGTAGGCAGCGGAGAAGGTCGGCCCCGAGGCGATGTGGTAGAGGATACGGTCGTCCTTCAGCAGCCGGGCGTCTTCGATGGCGCGGCGGTCGCCCAGTTCGGCGGTGTCCGCCATCACCTGCGGCAGCGCGCGCAGCGAGGCCATCAACTTGCCGGCGAGCGGCCAGCCGTCCTTGGCCTCGAGCAGGCCGCCGGCCAGCGCCGCGATGAGCATGAACATCGCCGCCGGCGCGCCCTGCGTCTTGCCGGTCAGCAGCGTGTTCTGCACCGCGCCAGCCAGCGGCAGTTCGGCCAACTCGGTCACGCCGATGGTGCGGCAGGGCTGGGTGCGCAGGAATTCGGCGGCGGCGAGCGTCTCGGGCGTGGTGCCGGACTTGGAACCGAGCACCACCAGGGTGCGCGCGTCCAGCCGCGGCTGCGCCTGGGCCAGGAACTCGGCCGGGTAGAACCGACGCACTTCGAAGCCGCGGCTGTACTGCTCGATCCAGTACTGGACAGCGAGCATGGTGCGGTTCGGCCCGCCGCAGCCGACGAACCAGATGCGGTCGACTTCCGGCGCCAGGCGGCGGCCGAGCGCGGCGGCGGCGTCGAGAGCGGCAAGAGTGGTCTGATACGATTGCAGGATTGCCTGCGGGTCGACGTCGGTTGCCATCATCGCTCCGATGTTGCGCGGACAAGCCAGCACACGGCCGGGCCGCTGGGAGGGCCAACGACAGTTGGTATATACCAATCTAGCCTCTCCCGGCAAGACGCGCCGCGCGGGGCTTGCGCCGCGGCACCGCTGCCCTTTCCGCTGCTGCCTGTCGATACCGGCTGGAAGTTCCGCGACGCCACCGCCGAACGGCTCGGCCTGCGCCTGATCGTGCACACCAACGAGGAGGGAAGGCGCGCCGGCGGCTGGTAGCGTGAGAGGGATATGAATGCGTACAAGTATTCTAAAATAACATCGCAAAACCTCTCAAGGTAATGGCGTTCAAAAGGTTATCTTATTGAATGTAGTAAGATTTGTTACCGTGTATTTTCCAATTATTATGCTGCGGCACGAGAACGGCCAAGCCACGCAACGGCATGGTGGATTGTCTGATCTGGTTCGCCGGTTTGATTGATCTTCCCTGGAATTCGTTGTACGCTTTTTTACGGAAAGCTGGACCCGATGGGTTGGTCGCGTGCCTGTTCGCCGGTGCCCGGAAGGGCGACGGAGGCCAGGCCGGCGTGCCCGTTCGCCGTCTTTCGGCTCGCTTGGCCAGGAGAGACCCGCATGCGCCTTGCATTTCTCGTCCCCCTGTTCGCTCTGCTGCTCGCCCCCATGGCGCGGGCCCAGACCATACTGCTGAACGTCTCCTACGATCCCACGCGCGAGCTGTATGCCGCCTACAACAAGCTGTTCGCCGCGCAATGGCAGCAGCGCACCGGGCAAGCCGTGGTACTGCGCGCCTCGCATGGCGGCTCCGGCGCCCAGGCCCGCGCGGTGATCGACGGGCTGGAAGCGGATGTCGTCACGCTGGCCCTGCAACCCGACATCGACGCCATCGTCGAACATGCCGGCCTGATCGCCCCGGGCTGGCGCGACCGGCTGCCGAATCACGCCGTGCCGTACACCTCGACCATCGTGTTCGTGGTCCGCAAGGGCAATCCCAAGCAAATCAGCGACTGGCCGGACCTGATCAAGCCGGGGGTTTCCATCATCACGCCGAACCCGAAAACCTCCGGCGGCGCGCGCTGGAACTACCTGGCGGCCTGGGGCTACGCGCTGCGCGCGAACGGCGGCGACGCCGCCAAGGCGCGCGCCTTCGTGACCGAGGTCTTCCGCCATGTCGCCGTGCTGGACACCGGCGCGCGCGGCTCCACCATCACCTTCGCCCAGCGCAACCAGGGCGACGTGCTGCTGGCCTGGGAGGACGACGCCAACCTCGCCGTGCGCGAACTCGGCCGCGACCGGCTGGAAATCGTCACTCCCTCGATCAGCATCAAGGCCGAACCGGTGATCGCAGTGGTCGACCACGTGGTGGACCGGCACGGCACGCGGGCGCTGGCGGAGGCCTACCTGCGCCAACTCTACACGCCGGAAAGCCAGGAGCTGATCGCGCAACATTATTACCGGCCGATCGATGCCGCCGTGCTGGCCCGCCACGCGCAAACCTTCCCGCCGATCGAGACCTTTTCCATCGCGGAATTCGGCGGCTGGGAACGCGCCCAGCCCGAACATTTCGGTGACGGCGGCACCTTCGACCAGATCTACCAACCCGGACGATGACTGTCGGCACGCTCCGTGGCGGGGCCACGCACGGGTCGGCCCTCCCTGGCCTGCGACTGACGCTGACCTGCACGCTCGTTTATCTCGGCCTGCTGGTGGTGCTGCCGCTGGCCGGCCTGGTGACGAAGGCGGCCACGCTGGACTGGCCGGCGGTCCTCGCCACGCTCGGCAACTTCCGCACGCTGGCGGCGTTCCGCGTCAGCTTCGGCGCGGCGGCGGCGGCGGCCCTGATCGACATGCCGCTCGGCCTGCTGCTCGCCTGGACGCTGACCCGCTACCGCTTTCCCGGCCAGCGCCTGCTCGACGCGCTGATCGATCTGCCGTTCGCGCTGCCCACGGCGGTCGCCGGCATCGCGCTCGCCACGCTGTATGTGCCGGACGGCTGGATCGGCCGTCTGCTCGCCCCGTTCGGCATCGAGCTGGCGTTCTCCCCGGGCGGCATCGTGGTGGCGCTCACCTTCGTCGGCCTGCCCTTCATCGTGCGCACCGTGCAACCCGTGCTCGCGGCCCTCGACCGCGAGGCCGAGGAAGCGGCGCTGACCCTCGGGGCGGGCCCGTTCGCCATCCTGCGCCGGGTGATCGCCCCGCCGCTGATTCCCGCCGTGCTGACCGGCGTCGCGCTGGCTTTCGCGCGCGGGGTGGGTGAGTACGGCTCGGTCATCTTCATCGCCGGCAACCGGCCGGCCATTTCGGAAATCGTGCCGTTGCTGATCATCGTGAAGCTCGAGCAGTTCGACTATCCCGGCGCCGCCCTGCTCGGCGCCGCCATGCTGCTGGCCTCGTTGCTGCTGTTGCTGGCCATCAACGTCCTGCAACGCTGGACGGTCGCCGGCCAGGAGGGCGCCTATGCCGGCTGAACGCAGCATCGGCGAGCCAGTAGCGGTGCGCGCCGCCGTGGTGCTGGCCGCCGTCGCGGTGGCCGCGGTGATGCTGCTGGCCCCGCTGCTGGTGGTATTCAGCGAGGCGCTGGCGAAAGGGGGCAGCTTCCTGCTGACCTCCCTGACCGATCCGGACGCGCTGGCGGCGATCGAGCTTACCTTGTTGGTCACCGCCATCGTGGTGCCGCTGAACACGGTGTTTGGCCTGGCCGCCGCGTGGAGCGTCAGCCATTTCCGCTTCCCCGGGCGGCAACTGCTGATCACCCTGATCGAGTTGCCGTTCTCGGTCTCGCCGGTGGTTTCGGGCATGGTCTACGTGCTCATGTTCGGCCTGCAGGGCTGGGCCGGCGGGTGGCTCATCGAGCACGGCGTCAAAGTCATCTTCGCGCTGCCCGGCATCGTGCTGGCGACCCTTTTCGTGACCCTTCCCTTCGTCGCCCGCCAGGTGGCGCCGCTGATGCAGGCGCGTGGCATCGAGGAAGAAGAGGCCGCGCTGACGTTGGGGGCCAACGGCTGGCAGATGTTCCGCCGCGTGAGCCTGTTGAAGGTCCGCTGGGCGTTGCTCTACGGCATCCTGCTGTGCAACGCCCGCTCGCTGGGCGAATTCGGTGCGGTTTCCGTGGTGTCGGGCCATATCCGCGGTGTCACCAACACGATGCCGTTGCATGTCGAGATCCTCTACAACGAGTACAACATCGCCGCGGCCTTCGGCATGGCCGCGTTGCTGGCATGCATGGCCATCGCCACCATCGGCGCGCGGTTGGCGCTGGAATGGCGCCATCACCGCAGCATCAGCCTCGGCTCCGAGGCGGTTTGGGTGGACCGCCGATGATCCGCATCAGCGAGTTGAGCAAATGCTTCGGCGCCACCCCGGTGCTCGAGCGCATCAGCCTCGATATCGCCGCGGGCAGCTTCGTGGCGCTGCTGGGCGCGTCGGGTTCGGGCAAGACGACGCTGCTGCGCATCATCGCCGGCCTCGAGCAGGCGGATCGCGGCAGCATCGAGATCGATGGCGTGCCGGCGACCGGCCTGCCGCCCGGGGCACGGCGCATCGGCTTCGTGTTCCAGAGCTATGCCCTGTTCGCTCCCATGTCGGTGTTCGAGAACATCGCCTTCGGCCTGCGCGTGCGGCCGCGCCGGTTACGCCCGCGGGAGGTGGAAATCCGCGATCGGGTCGAGCGCCTGCTGGCACTGGTGCGGTTGGAGGGGCTCGGCGCACGGCTGCCGGCGCAATTGTCCGGCGGGCAGCGCCAGCGCGTGGCCCTGGCGCGTGCGCTCGCCATCGAACCACGCATCCTGCTGCTCGACGAGCCGTTCGGCGCCCTCGACCGGGAAGTGCGCGACGAGTTGCGCGTCTGGCTGAAGCAACTGCACGCAGAGCTGGGCATCACCACGCTGTTCGTCACCCACGACCAGGAGGAAGCGCTGTCGCTGGCCAACCGCGTGGTTATCCTGGACCGCGGACAGGTGGTTTTGGATGCTTCGCCCACGGAGATGATGCAAGGCCAAGGGCACCGCCCTTGAACTCCGATCAAGGCAGCACCCCGACCGTCCCCCGAGTCGCACCGTTTGGACTCTACTGACGCCCCTGGATGGCAACGGATTCATCCCCAGGCAGTCAAACTTATCCCCAGGACTCTACTGACGCGGGTTGGGACTCTAGTGACGCGACTCGGAGTTATCCCCTGGACTCTACTGACGAATCTAATAGTAGGTACAAATAACCTTCCTAATAGCTTGCGTCAGTAGAGTCCCACTTGCATCTGCTGAAACGACCCGCTCAATGTGTCGTTATGGGTGAAGTTCACAGGTTGATCCAGCAGCATGGTCTTGACGGCGCCCGGGCGCTCGCGGCCAGCAAGGCCCAACGCTATGCCATCGATGCCGCCGCCGTCGTGCTCTCGGACGAAGAAAGCCGGCTTGGCATCACCCACGCCGGCTTTGCCATGACGTCACTGCCGCATAAGCGCATTGAAGACGGCTATTGGCGCCGAGAGGGCCATCGCACCACGTTACTGGTCGAATCCGGGCGCACCCGGCAAGGCGGGCTGGTCGGGGTGCCATACGGCTCGATCGCCCGACTGATCCTGCTCTATCTGCAAACCGAGGCAGTCCGCACCAACTGTCCGGAAGTCGAACTTGGCCGTTCCATGAACTCCTGGATGGGGCGCATGTCGCTGTCCACGGGTGGGCGTACCTATCAGCTGGTAACCGAGCAGGCCCGCCGGATTTCCGCCTGCCGGCTGACCTTCTTCACCGAGCGCGAGAACGGCGCCGAGGCCCGCCACAATGGCGCCTTCGTGCAGGACGCGATCTCGCTGGCTGGCGTGTCCGACGAAAACCAGCCCTTGCTGTGGCAGGACCGGGTCCGGCTGGACGAAGGCTTCTGGCGCTCGCTGCGCGACCATCCGGTGCCGGTGCGCGAGGAAGCGATCAAGGCGATCGGCACCCGCAGCCTGGCGATCGACGTCTATATCTGGCTGGCCTACCGGCTGCATGCGCTGACCAAATCGGCGCCGGTAAACTGGGCGGCGGTGCATGGCCAGTTCGGCGCCGGGTTCCGCCAGGTCCGGCAGATCAAGCCGACCTTCCAGGACGCGCTCAACCTGGCGTTGGCGGTCTATCCCGAGGCACGGGTAGACGTGGACAAGGACGGACTGGTACTGCACCCCTCGCCGCCGGCGGTTGCGAAAGCCGAGGCACGGCGGCTCGGCATCGCCTGACACCCAGGCGTCAGTAGAGTCCCAAGAGCGCGGCTTTGGTGGATCACGCTTGATCGGTCGCGGGTTTCTTGCGCATCCGGTAGCGGAGCTTCACCACGGTATGCCGCAACAGCACGCCCAACGGCATCTTGATCCAGTGACTGCGGGCAAACAGCAGGAACCGCGCGAGGGTGCCACCACCCGCCCGGCCCGCGGACCCGGCCACGATCGCACTGCGCACCAACCAGTCCATGATCCGAAGCTGCACCCCGTTCGGGGCGAACGCGGCTCCGGTCCGCTCAAGAACGGCTGGCGGAACCGCCGTGCCGAGGAGGTCCGCCGCATAGCGCTGGCTGTAGTACAGCGGCCGGCCAAGGCCGTGGTGGCACGCCCGTTCGATCAGGTCCTCCCAGAACCCGGCTTGCTGGCCAAACAGGCTCAGCAGGTCATGCAAATCCAGAAGGTCGCGCAGGTGGCCGGCCGGGTCCTCCTGAAACAGATGCACGGCCGCATGCAGCACCATGTCGGCGGGGCTCAGTATCCATAGTCCATCGCCGGCCGGTACGGCATCGGCCAACAGCGCATCGCTGTCGACCCTGATGCCGCTCACCGGCGGGAAGATCGTATGATGCACGTCCAGCTCGACCCCCCGCTCGCCATGCACAAGCGGCGGAATTTCATGCATCCAGTCGCGGTAATAGTGCTGGTCGTAGTCGTTTATCTCCGCGGGTTGCCAGCCGTGGCCAGTAAGCATTTGCTCGACGCGCCCGATGTCCGCGGCGGGTACCATGATGTCGAGATCGACGGAGAAGCGACCGTGGGCCAGGGGCAGACCGGCCTGTTGGTAGGCCGCTCCCTTGAGCAGCACGATCCTGCCGCCGAGATCGGCCAGCACGCGCCGCACGCGATCGACTTCGAAGCGCAGCGTGACGGCGTTGGCGTGGGCCTGGATGCGCGCACCAGCAAATTGCCGGCGCGCCGCCTCCGGCAGGTCCTCAAGAACGCCAAGACCGGCGAGGTCGTGCTCCAGGCGGGCGAGCAGGCGGTTCTGGCGGGCTGCGCGCAGGACGGCGTCGAGCGCTTCGGTGCTGAGGCAAACGACCGAGGCCGGATCGCGCAGGCTATGCAGCAGCCCGGTTTCGGCCCTCGCGGGGGAGCGATCCGGCGCGTTCACTTCCGCCATCCTCCGGCCGCGCGATCGGTTCGCACCTGGGCAACCAGCGCTTCCATGGCCTCCACGCCTTGCGCAAGCGGTCCGTACCTCAGCCGGTAGCTGGCGCAGGAATCGACCAGACCGGCGAGGGTATCGAAGCCGAGCCGCTGCAGGGCGGGGTAGTTCATGCTGTCGTCGGCCAACCGCCTGAAGGTTTCGCTCTTGCCCAGCGGCTCAAGCGCCGCCGGGGTGTCGGCCTGCCAAAGCGGCGAGACGATCAGCGCCGGCGCCACGGTTTCCCGAACCCGCTCGACGGAATCGAGGGGCGGGCGGAGATAGGCGATCGTGCCTTCGATCGTATCGGTGAATATCGTGCTGAAATGGGAGTCGGGCGCCCACGCCCGCATGAGCGCGATCGACTCGTTCTTCAAGGAGATCGGCCGCGCAACTGGCTGCAGGCGGCCGTCGGCCGGGTCGAGGGCGGCGTGCTCGTCGGACAGCAGCCGCCAACCGCGCATGACCAGCGCGGCGCAGAGCGTGCTTTTGCCCGAACCGGAGGGCGCGGGCAGGATGACCGCCACCCCGTCGCGTTCCACGACCGCCGCGTGCAGGAGGAGCCTGGAAACGGTCACGTTGATGCAGGCGTTCAGCGCCGCCTCGAGGGCGAGCGGCGCGAAGCGGGCCGGCAGCGGCTCGATGAGCGCATCACCATCCATGAAAACCTGGATCCTGGGCCTGACGAAGCGCCGGAATGGCCCCGTGTAGGAAACCCGGATCCGGAAATCGTCGATTCCTGCGCCGGCCTCAAGCTCGTGGCCGACATACATATCCAGCACGTGCTCGCTGACGACCGATATGTCGGTGCGAAGGTTGACGCAAAGCCCGGCTAGCCGCAGCCGCACGCCGGTCGTGCGGAACTGCGCGCGAAGCGCGGCGTCCGGCACCGCTCCCAACCGCGTCACGGCATCGGCTCGGCGAGCCCTACCGCGTCGAGACGGCAGAGCACCTGCACCACCACGGCGCTCAGACCATCGGTGTCGGGCGTGTCGGCCAGGTCCGCGAGGGTAGTGGCAAGGTCGCGGACCGTGGCGGGGCGATCGAGCAGCAATTCGAACACCGTTCCGGCGGTTGCATCGAGGGTGTGGGTCATTCCTGACCAGGGATGGAACACGATGTATTCGTCATCCCAGCAGCGCCAGACCAGCCCCGCCGGTTGCAGCAACCGCCACGTCCGGACGTCGTTGGCCTGCTCGCTCATACGGGACACATGGCACGCCGGGACGACGGAAGGGAAGCCTTTGCAATCGCTACCGCGCGCATCTGCCGAGCGGCAGCACGCAACCACCAGGCGCAGCTCTTACTGGCAGCCCTTACTGTTCTTCCAGGAGGTGTAGTTGTGGGACCTGCCACAGGAGGGTTTAGTGGCGAAGGCGGGGCGGCTGATGGTCATCACGACCGGCACCGTCGAGCCGAGCAGGGCGGCCTTGATCAGCAACCGACGCTTGCCGATCCCGGCCTGCTGTGCCGGGGGCGTGCCTTGCGGCGCCAGCCCCAAACGCGGAGCGCCGCCGTTTCCGTCGGTGTTCATCGGTTCATCCACTTCAACCCGCTCCCGGACCCACGCTCCTGTTCCATCATTTGGCGACGGGGCCGTATACTTCACATAAACTTGATAAGTATATATTAACACAATCCTATTTTTGTGCCAAGGTTTTTCTGTGAACGCGTCGTGTCCGTTGCCGGACGGGGAGCACTCATCCCGACCCGGCGGGCAGGCCGAGGACGGCGTCGGGCGCTTCCAGAGCATACCTTGGCTTCACCACCGCGACGGTCTCCTCCAGATGGTGGCGCAGGACGGAAACCTGGGTCAGCATGATGTAGAGCAGCTCGAAATACGCCGCGCTGAGCAATGCCCCGCAGACCATGAACACGATCAGGCCCAGCCTGAACAACACGGCAAGGTCGTGTGCCCAGAGGAGGGATTCGTTGTGGCGTGTGACGCGCAGAATGCGCCCGACATTGCGGAAGCCGGTGGCCAGGATGGCCAGGAACAGGAAGAGGCCGGGGAATCCCAGATCGCCGAGGGTCTGGAAATAAATGCTGTGCGCCGCGAAGGCTATCGTCGGCTCCGGAGAATCGATGATGCCGTCCATCGTGTGGAATTTGCGCTTGTAGATATCGAAGATCGTCCAGTTCTCCAGGGCCGAGTATCCGCCCCCCACCAGCGGCCGCTCGAGCGCCAGGATGGTGTTCAGCTTCCACGACGACACGCGGAGCATGAAGGAATCGTCTTCGCTGGCGGTGCCGATCGTATCCATTCGCTCGCGCCACTGCCCCGGCGCGTAGGCCAACAGGCCGCCGACAAGGACGCCCATTATCATCAGGGTAATCAGCTTCCGCCGGCTGTGCAGGACCAGGAACAGGCCGAGCACGGCCAATCCGACCAGTCCGCCGCGCGAAGACGTGGCGACAACACCGGCAAAGCAGGCCAGCAGCGCGCCGGCGAAGGAAAGGCGGATCAGGCGGGATTCGGAATAGCGGAACAGGTAGACCAGCAGGGGCATGACTATGAGCGTGGCCATGGCCAGGTAGTTGTTGTCACCGATCGAGCCCGGCGCGATGACCTTATGAGCACCGCCGGAAACGATGTATTTCAGTCCTTCCAGCGCCCCGTGGATGCCCATGCCCAGGCAAATGACGATGACCATGGAGTGGATCTGCAGCCGGCCGCGGTTGGCCATCGTCATCACGACGCAAAGCAGGTAGATTTTCATCATCTTGTCGAAAAGCTCATAGGTTCTGTCGCTACCAGACAGGCCTACGCTGTAGGATATGGCGCCGTGCAGCACGAACAGGCCGACAAGAAGAAGATGCCAGTCAATATATGGTTTTTTCTTGGTCTGATCCACGAAAAGGCTGATGACGGTAGCGACAACGGCGATTTTGTTCAGCGGGAGTGAGCCGCCGATTCCGTACATATACTGCTGCGGGGCACACAAGGCGATCCACGCCCACAGCATCGTTCCGGTATGCAGGCAACGCACCGCGTTGGCCATCATGAACAGGAACAACGCCATGAAGGCGAGGTCGCGCACGCCCGCCTACCGCCGACGTGCCACGGACAGCAGCGCCTTGCTGGGCTTGTCGCGGTATCTGAACAGACCCGTGATCGGCGTGCCGGGCTTGCGTCCCGCCATCACACGACTCCAGTACATCACCAGGGCGGTAAGCAGCACGCTGAAAATGTAGGGAAAGATTTCCATGGCAAACCCGCAATGCCTCTAAGGTCACGCCTGTTTATAGGATAGCCGGGTAAAGCGAAGCCAGAATCCTGCACGCGCCTCCGTGCGACGGCTGGATCCCGTCTCTCGGAGGGTCCTGGGAGTCATCAACATCGGCAAAGCACGGAACGACGTTCTCCATGGGATGTTTCCGCGCTCCCCGCGCCAAAGCCTCGTGTGCCAAGCTGGCGCCGATACGGTATTGTCACTTGATGACACGCAATTGGTCCGGCAACACGGCATGTCAAGCATGACCGGCCGATCCCAGGAAGTGCACCGGTTCGACCGCACCCGGATAGAGCAGCTGGCGGTGGCGGCGATCCTGGTCGCCGCCACCTTTCTGCTGCTCGCGGCATCGCCCGTCGGCGGTGATTTCTGGTGGCAAGACGCGCCGCGCCACGCACTGAACGGAGCGTTCGTCCGCGATTTCATCGCCGACCTGCCGTGGCGCGACCCGGTTGGCTGGGCAGTGAACTACTATATCCGCTATCCCTCGCTGACCATCCTGTTCTACCCACCGCTGTTCTATGCGGTGGAGGCGATCTTCTTCGCCGTGTTCGGAGTCAGCCATTTCGCCGCCCAATGCGCGGTCAGCCCGTTCGTGCTTCTGCTCGGCGCCGCATCGTATCGGCTGGCGCGGCTGTTTCTGCCACGCTGCTCGGCGCTGGGAGTCGCGTTGCTGATCATGGGGGGGCCCGAAACCGCCTTGTGGGGCCGCCAGGTGATGCTGGACATTCCACTGCAGGCAACCCTGGTAGCCTGTGTGCTGGGCTTCGTTGAATACCTGCGCCAGCGCAGACCCGCCTGGCTCTATGGCGCGGCCGTGCTGTTCGTGGCGTCGCTGTATGTCAAGTTGACAGCCATCTACATCGTGCCGCCGCTGCTGCTGGCGCTGTTCATGGCACAGCGCCAGGACGCCGGATGGCGTGTTCTGCGCGACCGCCGGTTGATCCTGACGGTCATTCTCAGCCTGGTCGCGGCGATCCCAGCGGTCCTGCTGACGCTGCGTTTCGGCGCGGTGAATATCAAGAACGTTACCGGCATGGCGGGCACCAACCTTGCGCTCACCGACCCGCGCGCCTGGGTGTTCTATGCCCGCGCGATCCCGGTCCAGCTCGGATACGTCCCAACTGTCCTGGCGTTGATCGGCGTCGCTGCGCTGGCGTGGCAGTTCGCAGCAAGACCGGCCATGAACCGGACCGAGGCTGGGCGGCCAGCCTGGCTGCCCATTCTGATGCTGAGCTGGTTCGTCTTCGGCTACCTGTTCTTCTCCGCGATCTCGGTGCGTGACCCCCGTCACGACCTTTCCATCCTGTTTCCTGTCGTGCTCTGTGCTGCCTTGGCGTTGCACCGGTTCCTGCCGCGCCCGACGGCGCAGGCATCGGTCCTGGTGCTCGGTGTCCTGACCATGGCGTATTCCCTCGTGTTCCTCCCGGTTCCGACGGTCCGCGGCTACCAGGAGATCGCCGACTACGTCGCCGCCAACCTGCCGCGCAACGGCATCGTCGTGTATTCCGGCTATCGTGACGGCAATTTCGTGTTCGACATGCGTACGCATTCCGAGCGCGGCGATGTCACCATCCTGCGGGCCGACAAGCTGCTGCTACGGATGGCGGTGTTCCGCGAGTGGGGAATGCAGCAGACCGACCAAGACCAGCAAGCGATCGCGGCCATGCTGCGCAAGGACGGCGTTGCCATGGTCGTCGCGCAGCGCGGCTTCTGGGACGATCTGCGGGAGATGGAACGGTTCGCTCAAGTGGTCCACTCTCCGGATTTCCGCGAGGTCGCGCATTTCGACATCACCGGCGACCTCAGTACCAATGACGGCGGTGTTTCCAACGGTCGCAACGTTGTCGAGATCTTCCTGCCGACCTACCCCGTCACGCCGCCACAGGGCGGCATCGACATCGATATGCCGTTCATCGGTACACGCTTTCACGGTGTTGCTGGTTCCTCCGCGAAATAGTGCAAAAACAGAAACTGGCGGTGCTATCCGTCGGAGTTGGGGCCCCGGCGCAGCCAGTTCCGCACCGGCCGGCCCAACCAGTGCTGGCCCAGCGCCAGCAGCCCGCCCGGCCGCCGCGGATTGGCCAGCACGACGCCGATGCGCTGCCGCCGCCGACCTACCCAGAGCGATTTGTAGCTATCGTCGCCGCGGCCGAAATCCAGCTCCGCGATCTGCTCGCGCTCCAACAGGGCGCGGATCATCGCCGCCGTCAGCACGGTGCCGGGCGAATGCGCCCGCGCCGCTTCGTCGTGTGCCAGCTTGAGCACCGTGGCGGTGCCGCCGGCGACCACCCAGTACTGCGCCGCGACCGGCCTGCCGTTCAGCCACAGTAGCCCCAGCCGCAAGGCACCCTCGGCGGCGGCCGCACGCATCAGTACCGCGCCGAAGCAGGGAAATGGTTCTGTCCGCTTCCAGCTGCGCGCGTAAACCGCCTCGTAGGCGGCGATCCCCGCTTCCAGCCCGACCGTGGAGTCGATTATCTCCAGCGCGATCCGGGGGTCGCGTTTGGCTTGGCCGAGGCGGCGACGGATGGTTTCGCGTAGCGCGCCCGGCCGGGCGGCGAGGTAGTCGGCCCACGACCGCCCGGCCACGACCTCGTGCCAGTTGCCGAAATGGTCGAAGCGGAGTGCGGCCAACCCGGCGGCCCGCATCCCCTCCAGCAGCGGTGCCAGGCCGGGCCAGTTGGCGTCCAGCGCGTCGAGCCGCACCTGTCCCCAGCCGCGGCAGACCAAGCCGAACGCCAGTCCGGCGGCGCAAAGGTCCGCCGGGCTGGCGTTCGCCGCCGCGAGCGGCTGGTAGAGGCAGGAATACGGGCAGCTCAGCCCCTCCAGTCGCGTCCCGCCGGTCAGGGTGCGCAGCGCCAGCAGCACGCCGGGTCCGTTGCCGGTCCGCCACAGCAGGAACCGGCCCCGCGCCCCCGCCGGCATGGCCGCCTCCAGCACGGCGCGAAACCAGGGAAGGCCGAGCTGGAAACTCTGCCGCGCACCGGCGGCGAACAATTCGGCGCAGTCCGGCGGCAACGTCTCAAGAGAATCGAAGACTTCCGCCGTCGCCGTCACGTCAGTGCCCGCAGCGCATACCAGGCGCAGCCCACCCATTCGTGCAGGGAGTAGTAGCTGTCCACCCAGGCATCCGCGGTCGGGATGAACTCGCCGGGCCCCAGATACAGATTCCGGCTGAACGGCACCGGGACCGGGGTGGCGAGGATGCCGAAATGCCGGAAGGCGATCAGTGCCCGGCGCATGTGCCAGGAATGGGTGACCAGGAACACCGAATTGATGCCCTCGGCGTGCAGAATCGCCGCGCTGTTGGCGGCGTTCTCCCAGGTATCGCGGGAGGTGCCTTCCTGCCAGCGCACCGGCACCCCGAAATCCGTCTCTAGGCTGTGGGTCATCAGGGCGGCCAGCGAGGCCGGGCTGTGCTTGATCACGCCGCCGCTCACCAGCACCGGCAGGCCGGTGGCCCGTTGCAGGGTGGCGCCGGCGCGGACGCGATCCAACGTGAGCATGCCGATATCGGTCGTGACCGGATCGTCGCTGACCTGATTCACGTCGCCGCTCAGGATGACGACGGCGGCCGGCGGCGGCGTCCCGGCCGGCGCGCTGGCGAACGTCTCCAGGCCGAGGAACAGCACCTGATTGACGATCGGCAGCGACAGCACCAAAAGCCCGATCAGCCCCAGGCCGCACAGCACCCGTCCGGCCCGGTACCGCCGCAGCACGAATCCGGCCAGTGCCAGCAGCAGCAGGTTGATCGGTGGCACCACCAGGAAGGCGGCAATGTGGTTGAGCATCATCATGGTGCGGTCGGGTACCCCCTGGCTTCCGGGCGCGCCTGTATGGCCTCCGCCCAGGCGACGATTCTGGCGGCATTGCCCGACCAGGTGAAGTCGCGTCGTTCCAGCTCGGCGCGTGCCGCCGCGCCCAGCCGGCGGCGCAGCGGCGCGTCGCCGAGCAGCCGCGCGATCGCTTCTCCCATCGCCCCCGCCCGCCCCGGATCGAACAGCAGCGCGGTTCGCTCGTGTTCCAGCACCTCGCGGATGTTGGGCTGGTCCGGCGCCACGATGGCGCGTCCCGCCGCCATGTAGTCAAAAATCTTCAGCGGTGAGGCGTATTCCACCACCCGCGGCTGCAAGGCGATATCGAACCCGGCGACCGCCAGCGGCACCTGCTCGTGTGCCACCAACCCGGTGAAACGCACCCGCTCCGCCACCCCGAGCGAGGCCGCCAGCGCCTCCAGCCCTGGCCGCGCCGGGCCTTCGCCGACCACCGTCAGGCTGGCCCCGGTCTGCACCAGGTCGCGGATGACGGCATCGAGCCCGTGCCAGTCGCGCACGAAGCCGACGAAGCCCAGCACCGGCGGGTGCGGCCCGGCCGCCTCCGGCAGCGCCGCGAACCGCTCTAACTGCACGCCGTTGGGTACCACGCGCACCCGCGCCGGGGCGCACCCGGCTGCCAGGATGCGCTGGCGCAGCACCTCGGTCACCGCCAGCACGCAATCCGCGGAGCGCCAGGTGAAGCGCTCGGCGGCGGCGGCCAGGGCGCGCAGCCGCAAGCCGCCGTGCCGGCCGCGCTCCTCGGCGAGGGGGGAGTTCACCTCGAGGAAGTAGGGCAGGCCGGTACGCCGCGCCAGCCAGGCGCCGGCGAGATAGAAAAGGTTGGCACGTTCGTAGATCAGCTCCGGGCGGAAGCTCCGGTAGGCCCGGCGCAGGCGCCAATAGGCCGGCAGGTTGTAGGCCAGCTCGGCCAGTTCGCCCGCCACCCCGGGCAGCAGCCGGCGCAGCAGCGCGACCGCCCGGCTCTCGCCGCCGAAGCCCGAGGCCTCGTAGAAGCCCGGCCCCACCACCTCCACCGTGTGGCCCTGCCGGCGCAACGCCGCGACCAGCTCTTCCAGGTGCACGCTCATGCCGTCGCGTGACTGGATGCGGTGGCTGTAAAGAATACGCATCAGCGTGCCGCTGTCTGTGCCAGCGCCGCGATGCGCGCGCCCAACCCGTCCTGGGCCTCCAGGAAGGCGCGGAGCGCCGCGCGCGCCTGTTGGCGCTGGCCGGAGGTCATCGGGGCGCCGTCGCCCTCAATGCCGACCATCGCCAGCACCGGCGCGAAGCCGCCGCCGAACAGGCTGTTGCGGGCCTGGCGCAGCCGCCCGGCGAGCCCGCCCAGGGCAGGATCGCCGTCGATCCACAGCGCGCTGGCGCTCACGTGGTCCGGCTGCTGGGTTTCCACCAGTTGCCACGGCACCTGTGCGGCGGCGAGCGGGCTGGTGACGATATCCTCCGCCAGATCCTCTCCCCCAGTGCTGCGCCGCAGGGCGATCGGCAAAGCGGGGTTGGTACGCGCCGGAAAGACGGCGATCGTTGTCATCAACGGCAGGCCGTTGCAGGTGAAGTGCTGCACGCTGGAATAGCGGCCGCCGCGCTGCTTGGACCAGGTGGTGGTTTGCCCGCTGGAAGCGGTGCAATTTGCGCCGGGGACGAAGGCGGGCAGCGCGACGACGGGCACGCCGGCGCCGCTGCGGTCGATCCCGGCGGCCGCCACGGGGCCAATCGCCACCGCCACGGCCAGCAGGCCGCCGGCCAGCCAGAGCGTGGCGGTGGGCGGCGGCGGCGCGGTTTCGGGCAGCGGCACCGGCGTTTCCCCGCGGTCCTCACGGAACGGCAGTCCGGCCAGGATGAGCAGGAAAATGATCGCCGAGAAGAACACCCAGCCATAGATGATGTGGTCGGCCGCGGCCGCCTCGGCGCTGCCCAGAATGTGGCCCAGCACGATGATGCCGAGCGCGCGGAACCCGTTGGCGATGATCGGCACCACGCAGGAGGCCAGGATGAACGCCGCCCGCCGCCACGGGCTGCGATAGATCAGGCAGGCGTACAACACGCCGAAGGCGATCGAGGCGATCAGGAAGCGCAGCCCGGCGCAGGCCTCGGCGATGTAGAACGTGCCCTCCGGAATCTCGATGGTGAGTTGGTCCATGACGTAGGGGATGCCGCTTATCTGCAACCCGATGTCGGTGAACGCCGCGGTGAAGCGTTGCAGGTCGCCGGTCAGGAAGGCGCCGAACGGCACCAGGAAGAACAGGTAGAGCAGCGGCGCGCTGAACGCCCAGGCCAGCCGCCAGCCCAGCACCGCCAGGAACAGCAGTTGCAGGAAGCCGACGGCCACCAGTTGCCGCCCCTCCATGATTCCCACCCGCTCGGCGGCGAGCCAGGCCAGGCCGCCGGGAATGGCCAGCAGCGCCGGCCACAAGGTCGGGCGCGGCGCCAACCCGGAAGCCGCTGCGCGCCGGTCCCAGGCGAGATACAGCGCGATCGGCAGCACGAACCAGCAATGGCTGTAGGCGGTCGAGGCGTCCCAGGTTTCCACGGCTCGGGCGATTTCGGGGCGGAACAGCGCCGCCCAGGCGAGCACCCCCACGGCGAGGACGGGCACCGCGGCGCGCAACGCGCGCCACGGCTCGGCGGTGGCGGTGATGGCTGGCGTCACGGCGCTCATGCACCCGTCCCCTGGCTGGCGGCCAGGATGTGGTCCAGCCGCGTCAGGGCGGACTGCCAGGAATAATGCGCCTCGATGAGTGCGCGTGCCGCCGCGCCCATGCCGGCGTGGCGTCCCTCCAACACTTCCAGCACACAGCGCACCGTTGCCTCCGCCCCATCGGCCACCAGCAGGTCGCGCCCGGGTTCGGCGCGGATGCCCTCGAAGGCGCCGGGGCTGGCCACCACCGGCCGGCCCATCGCCATCGCCTCGAGCACCTTGTTCTGGATGCCGCGCGCGATGCCGAGCGGCGCCACGACAAGCGCGGCGTGTGCGAGGTAGGGGCGCACATCCGCCACCCGGCCGGTCACGTACACGCCGGGCTGCCGCGCCAGCCCCTGGATATCGGCACCCGGGTTGGCGCCGACGATATGCAGCCGCAGCCCCGGGCGGTGGCGGCGCAGTTCCGGCAGCACCGCCTGGGTGAACCACAGCATGGCGTCGGCGTTCGGCCAGTAGTCCATGTTGCCGGTGAAGGCGAGGTCCGGCCCCTCACCGGGCAGGCCGGCGTAGGGGTTGGGGAAATCCTGGCCGGGGGCGAAGCCGTCGGCATCGACCCCGTGTTCCAGCCAGTCGATCTTATCCGCGCTTTCCGGCGCCAGTTCCCTGAAGCGCCGCGCCTCTTTTTCCGTCACCAGCAGGGTGGCGTCGCAGGCGCGCGCCGCCGCGCGCTCGAAGGCGAGCAGCGTGCGCCCCTCGCGCGCCCACACCAGGCGCATCGGCCAGGGAGCGCGGGCGGCATAGCTCGTCCATTTCTCGGAATCGATATCCTGCATGTCCAGAATCCGGCCGGGGCGATCGTATTTCAGCACATAGGGAGCCATGGCGGCCGAATAGATGTAGAGGATTTTTATCCGGTTGCCCGCCACCACGCCGTCCACCCAGCGTTGCAGGCCGGCGTGGTGATAGTAGTCGAGCATCAGCGGCCGGCCGGGCCGGGCGCGCAGCAGGGCGTGCAGCTCCTGGCGGCGCTTGCTGGTGGCGAAAGTGGCGATTTCGACGCAATGCTCGCCCAGCGCCGCCAGTGCTTCCGGCGTGGCTGGCGCGTCGTCCAGGCAGCCCAGGTGGATATCGTAGGTGGCCGACAGGTGGCGCAGCAGTGCCCAGCCGCGGATGCGCTCGCCCTTGTCGGGCGGAAACAGCAGCCGGTGGCTGATGAACAGCAGGCCGGGTTTGGCGCTCATCCGAGTCCTCGCACGATCGGCGGCCCCAGCACGTTGGCCACTGCCAGCGGCAGTTTTTTCCACATCGCGATGAACAGCCGGTATTTCGGATTCAGCGGGTTGTGATCGGGAATGGTGGTGCCTGGGGCGAGGCGGAAACGGTAGTACAGCGGCGCCGGCACAAACCCCCAGTTTTTCTTGAAGGCGAACGCCCCGGTGCCGGTTTTGCTGCGGCCGAAGTCGAACAGCCGAAAACCCCGCGCGGCGGCGCGGCGCATCACTTCCCAGTACATGAAGTCGTTGGCGTGGCTCTCGCGCGCCGCCGCGGTGCCGCCGCCGTAGTAGGGCAGCACCTCGTCGCGCCAATAGAAGTTCATCACCGAGGCGACTGGCGCGGCGCCGTCACGGATGGTCACCACGTCCATGCTGTCGCGGAAAACCTCGGCCAGAACGCGGAAATAGCGGCGCGAGAACACCGGGGTGCCGAGGTTGCGCACGCTCTCGGCGTAGATGGCGTGCAGCAGATCCACATTCTGGTCGGCGCTCGAGGCGAGGCCGCGCTCGAGGCCCTTGCGCACCATGGCGCGCTGCTTGCGCGGAATGGCTTTCAGGTTTGCCTCGTCGTCGGCGTCGATCGGCTTGCGGAAGGTGACGTAGAGGTCGCTGCGCTCCGGCCATTTTTCCGCGTCGAGCCAGCCCGTTGGCGGCGGGGTGAGGAAGCGGAACTCAAGCGCGCTGGCGCGGGCCGGCTGCATCATGGCTTCCGCCGCTGCGGCGAGGGCCTCGAAGCTCTCCCGATCTGCGGCGAGCGGGCCGCCGTAGACGCAGAACGGCACTGAAATCAGCGAACTGCCGAACAGGGCGCTCCGCACATGGCCGAGCGGCAGCACGCCGGTGATGGCGCCGTCGCGTTCGGTCATCAGGTAGTGGGTGCGATGGCCGAACGCCTGCTCCACCACGCGCCGCCAGGCCGCGCGATGGAAGAAGGTGCCATCCGGGTGGGCGGCGACGAAAGCATCCCAGGCCGGTTCAGCGGCATCGTCGAGCGGTCGGAAGATGAGCGCCATGGCCTGCTTTCGGGGCGGAACAGAAGGGGTGGATAGGCTGCCGGCGGCGCTGCTGTCCACTAATGCGCGGGCGAAGCCGGAACCGCCGCGCAGGATCGGGTCATCGGGATTGGTTTGTCCGCCCTGCTCACGCGTGCGCGTCGGCCCAGGCAGTGGCTCCCGCGAGGGACTGGTTGATGACCTGGTGCATGTCGAGGTACTGGTAGGTGCCGCAGCGGCCGATGAAGGTGACCTTGCTTTCCTGCGCGGCCAGGGCACGGTACTGCTGGTACACGGCATCATAGCGGCCATCGGTGGTCTTCACCGGGTAGTAGCGCTCGAGGTTGTTGTCGCGGTAGTCGCACGGCTCCTCGCGCGTGATCGTCTTCAGCGGCCCCGGCACGATCACATGGCCGGGCAGGTCCGACCAGTCGGTCTCACGCGTCAATCCGCCGTCGTCGGTATAGTTCAGCGTTGCCGTGCCGCCCCGGCGGTAGCCCGCCGGCACCTCGATCTGGTGGAAGCGGATCGAGCGATAGGGCAGCGGTCCGAAGGCGCTGTCGAAATACTCGTCGATCGCCATGCTGTTAAAACAATGTCCATACTGCCGCAGCATGGGTTTTTCGAAGCCTGCTCCCAATATCACGCGGATCGTGGGATGGTCGAGGATTGTCTCCACCAGCCGCGTGTAGCCGTCCCGCGGCAGCATCTGGAAGCGGTCGTTGGGGAAGTAGCGGTCCTCGTCGTCGAAGCGCAGCGGGATGCGCTTGACCACGGCGGCGTCGAGGTCCTCGAGGTCGAGCGCCCACATTTTTTTGGTGTAGGGGCGGAAGAACAGGTCGGTCAGGCGACGGCCGATATGGGCGTTTAGGAAATCCGCGGCGCTGAGCGGGGCCGGATTCGGTTCGGCCTGGGCCGCGAGGAAGGCTTGCACGGCGTCGCTGTCCGGCAGAGTGACGCCGAACACGGCGTTGATGGTCTGCCGGTTGATCGGCAGCGGCACGCGGCTGCCGTCCGGCAGTTCGGCCTGGACGCGGTGTTCGTAGGGGACGAAAGCGCCGAACCGGGACAGCCAGGTCACCACCCGCTCAGTGTTCGTGTGGAACAGGTGCGGACCATAGCGATGGATGCGCGTACCGGTGGCGACCACCTCGTCGAAGGCATTGCCAGCGACATGTGGGCGCCGGTCGATGACATCCACCCGCCAGCCACGTTCGGCCAGGGTGCGGGCGTAGACCGCGCCGGCAAACCCGGCACCGACGATGAGGACGGGGGCGTTCACGTGACGGGCTGTCGCGGCATCGGGGCCTGTGGGGGCAAGGTTTCGAGCGGGTTCAGGGGACAGATATCTCTTATTTGCCCGCGCGCCAACGACCGCGGCGGAGCTTCCAGGGCGATCGGGTCGGGGTTGACACTCCGCAAGTGGCGTCGTTGATGCGGCCTGCTCTGGGAGAACAGTGCCATGAAGATGGATGCACGGTCTGCCGTTGTGCGCCTTCGACGCACCGTTCGACCCTTCGTGCCTGTCGGGTTGATCGATCTGCTGTCGCGCCGGCAATACCGCCATGAGCAGGCTCAGGAAGCGGCCCGTCGGCAGCGCTTCGAAAGCCTGCGTGGCAACGTCGTGCGCGCCATCGGCATGGTGCGGGCCCTTGAGCGGAGTCAGTGCACGGATCGCAGATTCCTCGAGATGGAATTCATCCCGGCCCTTGGCCTGAACGACGAACTGCTACACGAGCAGCCCGTTGAACTGACTTATGCGTACGGCAAAGGACTGCATATCTGGCAGTACCCGAAGCAACTTGCCGGCTATCTCGCCTGGCTTGCCAGCAATGCAGCCGGCATCACCAGCTACATGGAGATCGGTTGCCGCTGGGGCGGCATGTTCATCCTGATATCAGAATGGATTCGCCAAAACGGGGCCAACCTGCATGCCATCGTCGCGGTCGATCCGATCGTGTCGACGCCTTTCATTGACGCTTATTTCCATTTTCTGCAGCAAGAGCGGGAGGCCGGGAAGCCGGCTATCGAAACGCTCTACGTGCAGGAACTCTCGACTTCATCGGTGGTTCGTGAAGTGGTGGAGCGGATTCGGCCCGATTTCGTTTTCATCGACGGTGACCACCGGTTGGCTGGCGCGCTGGCCGACCATATGCTGGTCCGTGACCACGCTCGTATAGTGGTGCATCACGACATCAGCTCCCAGACCTGCCCTGACACCACGTTTCTGTGGACGGTCCTGAAGGATTTGGAGATCTCCGTGTTCGATACGGTGGATTTCACCGAACAGTACGATTCTGTCGCTGGCCGGTTCCTCGGAATTGGCGTGTTGCAGCGTCGTTCGGATCGCGCCTGATCAGTTCAGCCAACGTTTAAAGCGGCGGGTTGGCTTCTGACAGATGTGGGCTGTGTCTGTGGGCGTCAATGCGCGTCCTGCAGGTGCTGCGGCAGCAACCGGCCCCCGAAGACACGCACAACCTGTGCCATGAACTCTTCCCGCTCAGTTTCGATCGTGCGCCGATAGAGAGCGAAGTCGCCGGTTTGGTTGTCGAAATCCGCCAGCGTGGCGCGGATCGCGCGAACGACGCGCCGCCCGTTCAACCGCCGCGAATCCCGGAACTTGTAGCGGTCGGGAATCGGCACATCGAACGCGTTAACGGCCGAGCCGCATTTGCCGACGATGATGCAGCAGCCCAGCATCGCGGCTTCGCGCGGCATCCGGTCCTTGCCGGGGTGGTTGCCGAAGTCGATGTAGATCTTCGACGTCAGGAAGAGAGTTTGCACTTCTGCCGGGGTCAGCCCGCCAAGTTCACGCCATTGCAGATCCGGCGCCAGTTGTTTCAACCACTCGGCAAACCAGCGACCGCGCCGGGCATACAGTACGCGGTTCTCACGCGGAAATTGTGCCACGCCCACAGCGGCGGCGTGTTCGGGCGAGGTATAGTCGAACAGCGGCAAACCGTAGATGTCATGCTGGCGCAGAAATTCCAGGGCGTAGTATGACTGGCACAGATGGTTGCACCGCATGGCGCGGATCGCGTCGAAACCGCCGAAGGCTTTGATGGGGAGAAGGCCGTTGTCGATGCTCAGCCACCACATATAGGGCGTCAGCCGGGTGAAGCTGCGGGTGATATCGGGCCAGACCTCGGGGAAGACCAGGGCGTTGTTTGTGTCGTCATCGATTCTAAACGTGCCTGGTACCTTGTAGTGCGCGTACTCGGGCGGCATCGGCGAGTCGATTTCGGGAAAACCGAAGCTGCCGTTTTGCCCGGTCAGGGCGAGCGGTTTTTGCCAGTACTCCACCGGGCAGTACAACATGCGGGCGTCGTGGCCGAAATCGAGCAAGGCGCGGCCGAGCTGGTGCATGGCTTCGGGCCCACCGGTGCGCGTATTGGCGGGACAGAGCAGATAGATCGTGCGGTAGGTCGGTGGCACCATTGGAATGCGATCTTCTTACGAGAGTGATATGTATGCCGGCGACATACGGGGCGGCGGATTTTTATAAGGCCGTGCAGTTTCGGGAAGAGACCCCGAATGTCCCATACCTCATTCCATCGTCTCCCAACATCCGGCAGGTCCGGTCCTTGCGCGGGGAGCCGGACAAAATTGTACTCCAGGGGATGCATGTGGAACACCCCCGGCGTAAATACGCCGACCCTTGCACGGCATCGGGCCGCCGCCCGCCCGATGGCCGGAGGAAGCGGAATTTCGTCGCACTGCGACCCTCGCGCGCCTAGTAAAGGACCGCAGCGAGCCACGCCCGGGGAGACGGATGGGTATTCGTCGTTCGATCATCCTGTCCGCTATTGGGCAATACGGGCAGCAGGTCATCATGTTCGGCGTCAGCATGATCGTCGCGCGCCTGCTCGTGCCGGCGGAGATGGGTGTCTTTGCCGTTGCGATGGGAATGATTGGGCTCTTGCAGGCCGTCCGCACGATGGGGGTGCCGCTCTATTTCACTGCCATGCCGACTCTTCGGACCGAGGACATGCGTCTGTATGCCGGCATCAGTTGGTTTCTGGGCCTTGGATTCGCCGCCTTGCTGGTGGCGCTGAGTTGGACGGTCGGGACATTCTACGGCAACCCGCAGATTGGCACATCGCTGCGCATCCTGGCGGTGGCGCATGGCCTGAATTCCATAGGCGTCGTCCCGGGCCTGGTGTTGGTGCGCGAGATGCGTTTTGGCGCCCTGCTGTGGGTCGGCCTGGCAACCGCCATCGTCCAGGCCATCGTAGTTGTTTCCCTGGCGGCGTCCGGTATGGGGGCACTTAGTCTGGCGTGGGCGCAAGTGGCGGCCAACCTGACGACGAATTGCGGTAACGCCGTGTGCGTTCCGGCGCTGGTGTGGCTGCGGCCCTCGCTGCGGGGCTGGCGCCGCCCATTCGGCTTCGGCGGCTGGATGACGGCGACCGCTATTGCCGGCAGCTTCAACGGGCAAGCCGCGGAACTGATCATTGGCCGCGTCCTGGGGCTTGCCAGCACGGCGTTGTACTCGCGCGCGCTTGGCCTCGCCGGCATCGTCCGGACGCTGTTTTATGCCACGACGGCCCAACCGGCCCTGCCTGCCTTCGTGCGGGCGGCGCGTGAGGAAAAGGCCGGCATGGTACCGGTCTACCTGCGTTTCGTGGCCGCCATCACCGGGCTCAGTTGGCCCGCCTATGCCGCACTTGCCATCTGGGCCGAGCCGGTAACCGTGCTTCTGTACGGCGAACAGTGGCGGCAGGTGGCCCCGCTGGTACCAGCGGTCTGCCTCGCCAACGTGCTGTTCCTGAGTACCATCCCGTATGACCAGGCCCTCGTCGCGGCGCGGCGGGCGCGGCTGTTCTTCTTTTGCGAGATCGCACTGCTTCTGAGCTGGGTGACGCTGCTACTGGTTGCGACGCGCCTGGGCCTGTGGGTCGTGGCCTGGGCCTATGTGGTGGCCAGCGGCATCGGCACCGCCATTTTCATTGCCGCCTTGTGCCACACCATCGGCCTGCGTCTGCGCGACCTTGCCGCGGTGTGGTGGCGAAGCGCGGTTCCGGCCGTCGCCGCGGCGGCGGTGGCGGCGCTGATGCGCGCCAGTCCGATCGCAACCGCCTGGCCGCTGCCGCTCGTCCTGCTGCTGACCGCCGTCCTCGGCGGTCTCGCCTGGTTTGCCGCCATCTGGCTGGTGCGGCACGAATTCCGCGACCATGCTATCGAACTGCTGCGCTGGGGTTGGGCCAAGCTCCAGCCGACGAGACCCGAATAGCCCGGACCTCCGTCGCAAGACGACCAATTTGCCAGCCCGTCCCGCCTGATGGAAAAGTCGCTCCCCCATGCAGCACACACCCCCCATTGCGCAGGACGATGCAGCGCCGGTTCCACCATCGGAGCGCCCGCCTGCTCCGCCCCAGGTCGCCACCATCATCCTCAACTGGCAGGACACCGAGCAGACCCTTTGCTGCGTCGCCGCCGCCGCCGCCGCCGACTATCCCAATCAGCGCATCTACGTGTTCGACAACGGCGCCACCGCGGCCAGTCGCGCCGCCCTGGCCCCGCTCGCCGGGAGCGCGGTGCTGCTGGAGAGCCCGGTCAACCTTGGCTACACCGGCGGCAACAACCAGGCCATCAGCCGTGCGCTTGCCGACGGCGCCGATTATGTCTGGCTGCTCAACAGCGATGCGCTCGCCGGCCCCACGGTGCTGACCTCCCTGGTCGCGCTGGCGGAGGCCGATCCAGGCCTGGGCATCGTGACCCCACTGATCGGCGATCACACGCACGAACCGCGCTTCGAGTTCGCCGGCTCCATCGTTGATTTCCGCAATTGCGACGTCGAGACCACCGGCGATGCCGCGATCGGGCGGGCGTGGCAGGATCGCTATCCCGACCGCCTCGTCGTGGTCGGCACCGCGATGCTGCTTCGCCGCCGGCTGATCGAGACGATCGGCCTGCTCGACGACAGGATGTTCGCCTATGCCGAGGACACCGACTATGCCATCCGCAGCCTGCGCGCTGGCTTCGCCAATCGCGTCGATTTCGCCAGCGAAGTCTACCACCGGGCCAAGCCCGATATCCGCCAACCGCATGGCTACTACTACATGAACCGCAACGCGGTGCTGCTGTCGCGCAAGCATTGTGGATGGGTCGGCGGAATGCGCATGGTGACCACGGTGGCATACCGGGCGCTGGGTGATCTCGAGCGTTTTGGCAACCGTGAGGCGGAGGCGGATGCCGCCCTGGCCGGCCTGTGGGATGGTATTCTCGGCGTGACCGGTCCTTATGACCCGGGGCATCGGATGCCGCGGCCGCTGGCCCGCATGCTCAAGGCCCGGCCGGCGTTCTTTCGTAAGTTGCTGGATCTGCTGTAGCCGGGCAGGCGGTAGCGGTTCGGCGCAGGACCGTCCTTACCCGCCCCGCGTTTCCCCCAGCACGCCGGCGAACACCCGGTCCATCCGGTCCCAGGCGAAGTCGCCGAGCAGCCGCTCCAGCCGTCCGGCGGTGCGCGACAGGTTCACGTAGTGGCGGAACCGCGACAGCAGGTTGCGCACGGGCTGCCGCGGCTGGTCCGGGTCGTATTCCCAGGGGTGGGTGTAGAACACCCCCGCCGCCGCATCCGTCCGGTTGAACCGGCGCAGCCCCAGCCGGAACACCGGGTACGGCAGCACGCGGAACCAGCCGCCGCCCGAGCAGGGCCAGTTGCGGCCCAGCAGCCGCACCGCCGTCAGGGGAATCTCCCACAGCGGCCCGGCGCCGGGCCGATAGGGAAAGCGCGGCGCGTCCGGCATGCCGTACAAATCGTGCCGCACCGGATACACACTCGAGCTGTAGCGGTAGCCCTGCTCGGTCAGCACGGCGAAGGCCCAGGGGGTGCTGGCGTTCAGCGAGAAGGTGGGCGCGCGGTAGCCGTTCACCGCCACCCCGCCGGCGTCCTCCAGCAATTTTTTGGCCCGCCCGATGTCGGCGCTGAACGCCGCCGGTCCCAACTGGTCCACCCGCTCATGGCCGTAGCCGTGGCTGGCCAGTTCGTGTCCGCCGGCGACGATGCGCGCAATCAGCGCCGGGTGGCGTTCGGCCACCCAGCCCAGGGCGAAGAACGTGGCGTGCACGCCGGCCCGTTCGAAGGCTTCCAGCAGCCGTTCGGTATTGGCTTCCACCCGCCGCGGCATGGTCTCCCAGGCGGTGCGCGCCACCGTGCCGGCCAGCGCCTGCACCTGGAAATAATCCTCCACGTCGACGGTCAGGGCATTCACCTGGGCCGGGCGCGTCATGACTCGCTGCCCCCGCCGAGCACGTCCAGCAGTCGCTGGAACACCCGCCGCTGCTTCGTCACCTGAGCCTCCAGTGCCGCGACACGAGCCGGCAGGTCCATCTCGCCGGCCGCCGGGGCCGGAGCCGCCGAGGTTCCTTGCAGATCCTCGGCCAGTTCCCCGGCGGTATGCAGCACCATTGCCGCGCTGATGGTGTCGGCCGCTTCCAGCGCGCCGAACAGCAGCACCCGCCCGCACAGCCGGTTGATCCGGCGCGGAATGCCGCCGGTGTGCTCGTGGACGGCGCTGAAGGCGGGCTCCTCCCAGCGCGGGTTGCCGCGCCAGCCCACCGTGGTCAGCCGGTGCTCGATATAGGCCCGGGTTTCGTCGGAGCTGAGCGGGCCGAGGTGGTACGAGGCCAGCACGCGCTGGCGCAGTTGGTCGAGGTCGGGGCTGGCCAGCATGCGGCGGAACTGCGGCTGGCCCATCAGGATGGTTTGCAGCGAGGCGCGCCCGTTCTCGGTGATGTTGGAGAGCATGCGCAGCTCCTCCAACGCCGCCAGCGTCAGGCTCTGCGCCTCGTCGACGATCAGCAGGCAGCGCCGTCCGGCCAAATGGTGGTCGCGCAGCGCCTCCTCGAAGCGGCGCAGCAGTGTCGCCTTGTTGGCCTCCGCCGCGTCCACGCCGAACCCGGCCAGCGCCAGGCGGAACAGGTCGTCGCCCGAGACCTGGGTGGTGCTGACGCGCGCCACTGCGTAGGTGTTGTGGTCGAGTTGGCTCAGCAGCCGCTCGATCAGCGTGGTTTTGCCCGCGCCCACTTCGCCGGTGACGATGATGAAGCCTTCGCCCTGGGCCAGCCCGAAAGTCAGGTGCGCGATCGCCCGGCTGTGACCACGGCTGCCGTAGAAAAAGCGGGTATCCGGGGTGAGCTGGAAGGGCGAGCCGGTGAAATTGTAATGGCGTTCGTACATGGGGTCCGGGTGCTCAGAATGACTTGCTGGCGCCGAAGACGATCAGGTTGGTGGGCAGCGTCTGGATGCTTCCGCCCGAGGTTGGGTAGCCTTGCCGGGTCCAGCTGTATTGCGCGTAGGCGTTGACGGTCCGCGAGACCACATAGGAAAGGCTCAGGCCGAACACCAGCGTATCGTAATTCTGGCCGGCGCCGACCGTGGTGTATTGGTTGGTGCCCACTTGCACGAAGGTGGAGGCGTTCAGGTTCACCCAGAGGTCGCGTTGCCAGCTCAGCGTGCCGTACCAGCCCGTGGAATCCAGGTTGCTGGCGTCGGCAGCGGAGGCGGCGGCGAGCTGATGGCTCTGCTGGCGGCTGAAGGTTACCGAGAACGCATCGCGGTCGCGCAACAGGGTCGCCGTGACCGAGGCGTTGGTTACCTGCGCCAGGTTGTTCTGTGTGCCGTAAAAGCCGCCGCCGAGTTGCACCGGGGTGTTGGTGGCGCGGTTCACCGGGTTGCCCATCGGGTCCAGGGTGGAGCCGTTCATCCCGCTAAGCAGTTGTTGCAGGCCGCTGGAGATCCCTTCGGAATAGCGCGCATACACGCGGGTACGGGCGGTCGGGGCATAGCTGGCATCGAGCTGGACGGACTGCACTCCTTGCAGGCTGCCATAGAGCACCGTGATGGAACTGTCCGGGTTGGGAACCCAGCGCGCGCCGCCGCTCCATTGCGGGCCGGAATAGTTGTACGGCGGCGTGCCGCCGTAGTGGACGTCGTCATAGCCGAACACGGCCAGGGCAGTAAGGCTGCGGGTGATGGCATAGCCGAGGTTCATGACGGCCTGATTGCGGTAGGCGTTGTTCATCACCCCGCTGCCGCTGTCCTGGCTTGCCGACACCAACAGGCCGGCACTGGTGCGCCCGAGTGCCGACCCCGAGGCGAGCGAGAAATATTCCTGCTCCGAGGTGTAGTTCTGTCCTCCGCCAAGGGTCGTGTTGAGCGGGGACTGGCCGGACGTCTGGTTGCTGGCCAGGCTGTTCTGCGAGGCGTACGACAGCGTTGCGCCCAGCTCGGCGGAGCCGAGATCACCAAGGGACTGGCGCAGATAGGGATGCGCCGAGAAGCCCAGGGTTTGGCTCTGGTTCTGGCCGGACAGCGCGGTCGTACCGGATGATCCGTAGCCGCTGTAGGATGGTCCGTAGCCGCCGTAGGTGGGCTGCACGGCGGCGAAGCCGCGCAGGTCGAGGAACAGCCGCTCCGGCAGCACGGTGATCTGGCTGGCGGCGTTGAGGTTCTGGTTGATCAGGGTTTGGCTGCCGTTGCTGTAATACTGCAACGAGGGGGCGTAGCTGATGGTGGTGTTGGTGCGTGTGGTCTGGCCGTTGATCAGCGCGGAGGGGGTGAAGGTGGTGATGAAGCTGCTCTTGCCCGTGCCGTCCGATCCCAGCAGGTGGTCGGTCCAGCTTTCCTGAACCCCGAGTGCCGGCGTGAACCTCCAGCCCGGGGAGGCGAGGGCGCCGGCGGCGCCGCCCATCAGCCCGGCGAGCTGCTGGTGCAGGGCGCCGACCTGCACCGTGGTGCCGGTTTCCGCGAGCAACTGGGCGTTGGCTGGTACGGCGAACAGCAGCGCCACGATGGCCGGTAGTACGGCGCGCAGGCTTCTGCGTATCTTGGGCTGGCGTCGGATCAGGATTTGGAACCGTAATAGTAATAATAATAGGCACCGAAGGTATAGCTGGAGGTCAGCCGGACCTTGTTCAGCACCAGGGTGATGTTCGGGCAGGCGCGCAGCAGCTCGAGCGAGGATTCCACCTCGCTGCGCTGGGTCCGCTCGGCCTCCACCACCATGATGACCTGGTCGACCAGGCCGGCCAGCGTGCTCGGATCGCTGGTGGACAGGCAGGGCGCGCAATCCAGAATGATGAAGTGGTGGGCGAAGCGGCGGCGCAGCCGTTCGATCGTCACGCTGACCGGCCGGCTCACGCCTGGTTCGGAGGCGGTGACGTCGCGCGAGCCGATCGGCAGATAGGACAGGCCGCCGATGGCAGTGCGTATCAGCGTGTCCTCGATGCGCAGCGTCGGGTTGGCGACCAGGTTGTACAGTCCGGGCGCGTCGGTCAGGCTCATGGTGGCGCTAAGCGACTTGGGTTTGGCGTCCATGTCCACCAGCAACACCTCGCCCAGCCCGTTCTGGGCGATGCTGGCGGCAATATTAAGCGCGGTGAAGCTCTTGCCTTCGCCCGGCTTGGCGGAGGTGACCATCAGCAGGTTGCTGGGCTCGGTGCGGACCTTGGTGGCCCGCAGGGTGCGCAGAATGCGCCCGACGGTGATGCGGTACTCTTCCGAAATGCGGGTTCGGGCGCGCCCGGCCAGTGCCAGCCCGGCCCGTTTCAGTGTCTCGATGTCGAGCCGTGGCGGTTCGGGCGGCGGCGCCATGCTGGGAATGGTGTGGACGGCAACGGCGGGTGGCGCCTCTGCCGGCGGCGGCGGCGGCGGGGGCTCCGACTCCGGGGCTTCCGGCGCCAGGCCCGCGCCGCTGCGCAGCAGGGCGGCCGCGCGTTCGACTAGGTGGTCGGCCGGGTCCGAGCTCATGCCGCGCCCGGCGTTTGCAGCAGGCGATAGATCAGGCCGCCGTAGACGGCGCAGAGCAGCAGCACCGCCACGGCGAAGCTGGCCGCCGAGAGCACCCGGCGGCGCATCGGCACGGCCATGCCAAGCATGGAGATGCCGCCCACCACGGGCAGCCCGAGGTCGCGCAGATCCTCGATGGAATGGAACGAGCGGTCGAATTGCAGCAGCAGGATGGCCAGGCCGAAGCCGGCGCTGAAGCCGGCCACCAGCACGGTAGAGAGCAGCAGGGCCCGTTTCGGCGCCACCGGGATCTGCGGCACCTGCGGCGGGTCGATGATCTGCATCTTGATCTTCTCGGCGTCGCTATCGGCGGCCGCGGAGATGCGCATCGACTCACGCCGGCTCAGCAGCTCGATGTAGTTCTGGTGCAACACGTCGTAGTCGCGGTTGAGGTTGGAGTACTCGGCCTGCAGCCCGGGGACGTTGTGGGCGATCGTTTCCAGCCGGTCGCGTTCCTTGGTGCCGTCGTCGATCTGGCGTTGCAGCGAGGCGACCACCGTTTCCTGCTCGAACAACTGCATGCGCATCTGCTCGTACACCGGGTTCGGTATGGAGCGCGCGGCTGACTTCGGTATCGCCGCCAGTTGCTCGGCGGCGGCGGCGGCCGGCGACTGCGGCTGTGGCGCGGCGGCGGCGGTAGCCCTGGCGGCGGCGAGCGCGTTGCGGGCGGCGGCAACCTCGGGGTGCTGCTCGGTGTAGCGCAGCCTGAGCGCAGCCAACTGGGCTTCGGCCTGGGCGACCTGCGGGTTCGGCCCCGCGGCCCCGCCGAAGCCGCCGAGGATCACCGGCCGGGAGTCGGACTCCAGCGTCAGCACCGCCGGCATGGTGGACATCTCGCGGCGCATCATGTCGCGCTTGGTCAGCACGTCCTTCAACTGGCCCTCCAGCGCGCGAACCTCGGCGCGCGCGGTGTCCAGCCGCGAAACGCCGGCATCCGATGGCAGCAGGTCGAGATATTTGGTGCGGAAATCGGCGCGCCGCGCCTCGGCCTCGCGCAACTGGCGTTCATAGAGTGCGAGCTGCTGCTGGAGGAATACCCGGGCGTTTTCCATGTCGGCGCGGTTGGCGCCGACTTTGCTCTCGACGAAAATCGCCAGGATGCCCTGCACCACGTCGTAGGCCAGCTTGGGGGTGGCGTTGCGGTAGCCGATGGTGAACAGGTTGCGGGTCTGCGGCGTGATGCGAATGGTGGTGGCCAGGTTGGCGACCAGCTTCTCGAGGTCGGCCGGGCCACCGACGGTCAGTTCCAGGTCAGTCTTGGAGATCAGCTTCTCCAGGTTGGGCCGGCTCAGCAGGGTGCGCTGCAGCACGTCGAGCTGGTTGGTCGGCGTATCGTCCAGCGCCAGGCCGTTCAGCAGCGGCGTCAGGATGGCGTCCGAATCCACATACAGCCGGGCGCTGGCCTCGTACTGGTTGGGAATGGTGGAGACGAACACCCAACCCGCCACGCAGACCATCCAGCACACCGCGATGGCGAACCAGCGCTTGCGCCAGGCGCCCAGGAGGTAGCGGCGGATCAGGGAGCGGAGCTCGTCCATGCGGGTTTTCCCTCAGAACCAGGTCTGCGGAATGATGAGCGTATCGCCGGGCAGCAGCTCGACATTCTGGTCGATGTCGCCGTCCTTCAGCAGGTCGTTCAGCCGCACGGGAATGGATTCCTGCTTGCCGCCGCTGCGGCGCACGATCACGGCGCGGTTGCCGGCGGCGTAGCGGGTCAGCCCTTTGGTCATGATCATGAGGTCGAGCACCGTCATGTGGTCGCGGTATGGCACGGCCTGCGGTTCCGTGGCTTCGCCGATCACCCGGATCTGGCGGTCCAGCGGGCCGATGAAGCCGCTCACGATGACGGTAACATTCGGTTCCTTGATGAATTCCTTCAGCCGCTCGGTCAGGTCCTGGGACAGTTGGGTCGGCGTTTTGCCGGCCGCCATCATTTCGGGCACCAGCGGGGTGGAGATGCGTCCGTCCGGGCGGACCGGCACGGCCATGCTGAGCTGCGGGGAATCGTAGACGAAGATGTTCAACTGATCGCCCGGGCCGATCACGTAGACATCCTGTTTCACCGCCGCCGCGGTGGCCGCGGCGGTGGTGGCGGGGGCGGGCGGGTGCTTGTCGGTACAGCCGGCGAGCAGAACCAGTGCCGCAACGCAGGCCAGGCGCGTGATGAGTGTCATGACCGTTCCGGTGTCAGCAAAAGGAAATCATGTGTGCATATAGGATAGGCGCGGAAGGAGTCGAACCCCCGACCTCTGTCCTGTAATGACAGCGCTCTGCCACTGAGCTACACGCCTGCATCGGGTCGGAAAGGCGAGCCGAAGGCAGCCTGCCGGCCGGTAAAGAGCATCAGGTACCAGCGGGCGCCGGCTGCGTCGAGCATGGGATTGTTCCAGCGCAAAATCCGCCTGTCACAGGCGGGCCCAGGCATAGCACAAGCGACTTGGCGGGAGAACAAATCTTTGACCGCCTGCGCAAGCAGTTGGGTCAGTGCGATCCGCGATTGTCCTCCGGAAAAAATCGTCGCCAGGAAGTTGTGTGGCCCGGCCGATTGGGGAACGTTCAGAAATTTTCTGCATGTCAAGGCCGCTTGACCGTGGCGCTGGAGCAGCATTCACACCCTGTTCACGGAGCTCAATCAAAACTGGGTGAGCGGACAGGCGTTTGTTGGACAAATGTCGTCGCTTTGCCACGCCTGACACGCCCTGTCCGGGCCAGATTGAGTAGATTCCGAGCCTGCCCAATTTCCCCTTCGCTCCGGTAGTGTCCAATGATTGTAGTCGGACCAAGGAGCCACGACCATGAAAGCTTCCCTGTTCAGGGGCGCGTCTCTGCTCGGTCTCGCCGCCGCAGTGATGATAGGCGTCCCGACCCTGGCGACAGCGGCGCTCATCGCCCCCAATGGATCGTTCGCTGGGGCGCTGACCGGCGGCACTGTGACCACCACCTATGCCGGCGGTGGCGCCTGGCAGATCGGGCTCACGACCACCCAAATCCAGATCGCATCCGGGACAAGATCCATAGCTGGCGCCGCGGACCCGTATCTTGGCAGTCAGAATGATCTGCTGAGCAGCCACGGCGGCCCGGTAACCATTGGGGATTCGTTTATCGTCACGTCCTCTGTTTACAACATAGTAAATGGGAATATTACGCCGTTTAGCGTCATATTTGACGGCCTCACATTCAATTTGACCAGGGAAGTCGTTACTTCTGTTGATAATGGAAATATCGGACTCGCGTTTATCGGCACAATTACAGGCGATACAAGCGGGAAATATATTCTGGGCGGGGCCGTTGACTATAGTGTTGCCTTCACCGAAGCCGGACCGTCTGGCGCCATTGGTGTCGCCCAATCGATCGATACCCCGATCAGTCCCTTGTTAGCGCCGGAACCGGCCACAATGGCCGTCCTCGGTATGGGCTTGCTTGGCTTGGTCGCTGTCCGTCGCAAGGCCCGGGCGTGAGCTGAACCAAGGCCCGGCCGGCAGCCACTTTCAGGCCGGCCGGCTTGCACGTTCCGTTCAGGAAATCCACTCGAAACCAGGCGAGCAGAGGAGGCGTTTGTTGGCCGCATGATACCTGCGCTTTCCCTTCTTGCCGCCGACAAACCGCTCTGGCAGGTCCGCGCCGGAGCGTCCCCGTCCGGTCGTGCCGGCATGGTGCCGTGGGCGTTCGGCCAGCACATCTCCCCCGAACTGGTCGCGCTGGGGTGCACCGAGGTGCTGGGCTGCGGCCTGTTGGCCTACCTGCTGTTCTCGGCCGGTCTGCCCGGCGCGCAGGTCTCTGCGTTGCCTGGCGCGTCGGCTTCGGTGTCGCTCGCCGCCGCCCAGCAGGCGGCCGTGCTGGCGCTGACCTTCGGCTTGGTGTCGTTCGTGATCGGGCTGTACAGCCCTGACCTGTATGCCGAAACCAGCCGCCTGCTGAGCGCAACCGCGCTTGGTGGCTGTCTCGCCCTGCCGGCGGCCTGGCTCGCCGGGCGCGCCGTCGGCATCGATTTCGGCGCCATGATGGGGGAAGGCGTGTTGTTGCCGCTGGGCGCGCTGGCCGCTTGGGCGCTGTTCGTCCTCGCCGTCCGGCTGGCGTTCAGTAACGCCATCCGTACCGGCCTGTTCGTGCGCCGCATGCTGGTGGTTGGCGCCGGCCCGGACGATGCCGCCGCCGCGCGCCTGGTCGCGGCGCTGCGCACGCCGTGTCGGGGTAGCGAGCGGGTGATTTCGGTACTGCTCGCCCGCGAGGCCGGCCAGCTCACGCCGGCTTTGCTCAAAGGACGAAAGATCTGGGGCATCGTTATCACGGATGCGGCACGAAAACTGCTGCCGCCCGGGCGTCTGGCGGACTGGCGGGGTTGCCGCCTCTACGGCGAGGCCGGATTCTGGGAAAGCCGGTTGCACCGGATCGATATCGACCGCCCCGGCGCGACGCCATTGCCGGCGTCGGAGCACCGCGCCCTGGAAGCGGCACTCACCCGCGGCGGTGACATCCTGCTCAGTCTGGCGCTGCTGCTGTTTATCCTGCCGCTGATGGGGCTCGTCGCGCTGTTGATCAGGTTGAACAGTCCCGGCCCGGTGCTCTACCGCCAGCGGCGTATCGGCCTGAACGGTCGCCCGTTCATCCTGTTCAAGTTCCGCAGTATGCGGCTGAACGCCGAAGCCGACGGCCCGGTCTGGGCGGCTGCCAGAGATCCGCGTGTCACCGGCGTCGGGGCCGCCATCCGGCTTGCCCGCATTGACGAGCTGCCGCAGCTCGTCAACGTGCTGCGTGGCGAAATGAGCTTCATCGGCCCGCGTCCGGAACGTCCGTATTTCGTCGAGCAATTGGCCGGCGCGGTGCCGCTGTACCGCGAACGTGCCCAGGTGAAGCCCGGCCTGACCGGCTGGGCACAGGTCAACTATCCCTATGGCGCCTCGGTCGAGGACGCCCGTGCCAAGCTGTCCTATGACCTTTACTACGTGAAACATCGCAGCGCGGCGCTGGCTATGCTGATCCTGATTTCGACCGTTTGGGTGGTGCTGTTCCAGAAAGGCGCGCGCTGAGCCGTCCGCCAGGTGCGGCCAGCCCGCAAAACGTCTCGGCAGGAGAGGCAGGACGCGGTATGCCTGCGGGGACGCGACTGCCGCGGCGCTGGTTTCTCCGGCAATGGTGAAGCATGAAGAAGAAGTATCTTCTGGTTATCCTGGCCATCCTGCTGGTCGGCGGTGCCGCTGGTGGCGTCGCCTGGTACTGGCACCTGTCGCACGATTATCTCGGCGCCGCCCGGGCTGCCATGGCGCGCGGCGACATGCGTACCGCCCAGATCGCGCTGCGCGCCATGGTGCGCGACCGGCCGCAAAGTGCCGAGGCGCATTTCCGGCTCGGCGTGGTGCAGTTGCAGCTTGGCGACGCGGTGGCCGCCGAGAGGGAGCTCAAGCTCGCCCAGACCGGCGGCTGGAACCCGCGCGTGGTGATGCCCATGCTGGCCCGCGCCTACCTTGCCCAGGGCCGCTTCAAGGAGGTGAAGGATCTTTCCGTCGAGGGTCTCGCCCCGGCGGAGGCCGGCCCCCTGCTGGTCACCCGGGCGATGGCGGAGCTGGGGCTGAAGCAGTTGCCGCAGGCGCAGGCGACGATCGAGCAGGCCGAGCGGCTGGAGCCGAATGCCGTCGAGGCGCCGCTCACCGCTGCCCGTGTGGCCCTGGCCCGCGACGATAACGCTGGCGCCGAGAAAAAGGTCAACCGCGCGCTGGAGATCAATCCGCATTCGGTCGATGCCCTGCTGCTGAAGGGGCAGTTGCTGCACGCCCGCAGTGACTTCGCCGGCGCGGTGGCCGCTTTCACCGATGCGCTGGCGGTTACGCCGAACGCCGTCAGCGTTCGGCTCGAGCGCGCCAACGCGCTGATCGCCATGAACCAGTTCCAGAAGGCGCGGGAAGACGTCGATGCCATCCTGAAGATCGATGGCCGCAATCCGCTCGCCAACTACTTCCTGACCGTACTGCTGGCGCGCGCCGGGGACTGGCAGGGGGCGGATGCTGCGCTGCAAAAAATTTCGCAGGTCGTTTCGCGCTTTCCGCGCGGTGAGTATTTCCAGGCGCTGGTAAAGATCAACCTTGGCCAGGCCGCGCAGGCCACCGACGCGGCGGCCAAATATGTGGCCCGGACGCCGCAGGACATCGCCGGCTACAAGCTGCTCGCCGGCATTTACGCCCGCACCCACCAGCCCCAGCAGATGATCCCGGTGCTGATCAAGGCGGTGGATGCCGGCATGGTTGACGTCGAACTGCTGGAGCTGCTCAGCAACGCCTACATCCAGACCGGGCAGACCGCGCTGGCGCTGCAAACCCTCGACAAGGCGGCCCGGCTCGCCAGCGACAATTCCGAGGTGCTGGAACGGCTCGCCGGCGTTCGCCTCGGCATCGGCGATCCCAGGGGGGCGGAGGTCAACCTGGCCCGTTCGCTCGAGCTGACGCCCGACAAGGCCGGCCTTGGCGAGCAGTTGGTGATGGCGGCGCTGGCGGCTGGCGACGTCGAGCGCGCCAGTACCGAACTGGACAAGCTGCGCCAGCAACCCGGCAACGACATGGCGAAGATCGGCAACCTGCTCGGGCTCGTCCGCCTGGGGCGGTTCGATCTCGACGGCGCGCGGGCCGCTTTCGAGGGTGCGCTGGCCGCCGATCCCACTTCCACCGCGGCGCGGCTGAACCTGGCCAAGGTGCTGGCCCAGTTGGGGCAGGCCGCCGAGGCCGAGAAGCTGCTGCTCGCTCTGCTCAACAAGGAGCCGGCGAACGCGCCGGCGCTGGCGGCGATATCCGGCATCCTGCTGGGGGAGAACAAGCCGGCCCAGCTGGTCGATCTGGTGGAGGCGGCCCGCAAGGCGGCACCGGGCAATATCGGGCTGACGGTGGCGCTGGCCGACCTGCTGGCCAACACCGGCGAGACGCGCAAGGCGTATGCCCTGATCGACGCGATACCGAAGGATCAGGCCGGGTTGCCTGGCGTGCTGATAGCCCGGGCCCGGCTGCAGGAAGCGCTGGGCATGGACAAGGAGGCGCAGGAGACCTACCGCCAGGAGCTGACAGCCAATCCGACGGACATCGAGACGCGCCGCCAACTGGCCGACCTGCTGGTACGGGCCAGGGACATCAACGAGGCCAAGGCGGTGCTCCGCCGCGGGCTGGAAGCCACACCCGGGAATGCGTTGCTGCTGCAGACCCTGGTGGCGATCGATTTCCGCACCGGCGGCCTGGAGGCCGGGCTGGCCACCGCCGACATGCTGGCCAAGGACGCGGCCAACCTGCCGGCGGCGCGGCTGCTGAAGGGCGGGCTGTACAGCTCGGTGCAGCGCTACGCCGACGCCGCGGCCGCCTATCAGGCGGAGCTGGACGCGCGCCCCTCCAGCGTGCTGGTGGCGGCGACCGCGGTCGCGCTGCAGAACGCCGGCCGGCCGGCCGATGCGCAGCGGGTGCTGCAAAGCTGGCTGCTGCGCGAACCCCAGGACATCGAGGCGCTGCGGACGCTGTCCTCGCTCGACCTGCAATCCAACCGTACGGCGGAGGCCGAGAAAAACCTGCAGGCGATACTCGCCTTGCAGCCGGGCGATCCGACCGCGCTCAACAACCTGGCCTGGATCTACCAGGCTCGCAACGACGATCGGGCGCTGGCGTTGGCGCAGAGGGCCTACCTGCTAGGCCCTGGGCCGCAAACCGCCGACACGCTGGGCTGGATCCTCACCAAGCAGGGCAACGCCAAGGTGGGGGTGCTGCTGCTGGGCCAGGCGGCGCACAATTTGTCGACCGAACCAGCCATTTTCTATCATCTGGCGGTGGCGCTGAACGCCACCGGCCAGAAGGACAAGGCGATCGATCTGCTGAACCAGTTGGTCAAATCCCCGGCCGAGTTCGAGGACAAGGCGGCGGCCCGCAAGCTGCTGGCCGAGTTGGGCGGGGCGAAGCCGTAGCGGTGGCGCCGCTGCGGCTACTGACTTTCAGCACGCTGTTTCCCAACCGGGAGCAGCCGAATCACGGGGTGTTCGTCGAGAACCGGTTGCGCCATCTGGTGGCCACCGGCGAGGCGGTGAGCACAGTGCTGGCGCCGGTGCCTTACTTCCCCAGCGGCGCGGCGGTCTTCGGCCGCTGGGGCGCCTATGCGCGGGTACCGCTGCGCGAGGAGCGGCACGGGCTGACCGTCCATCACCCCCGGTTTGCCGTCATTCCGCGCTTTGGCATGAATATCTCGCCGTTCCTGCTGTACCAGGCCAGCCGGTGCGCGGTTCGCCGGCTGCTGGCGGCAGGCGCGCGGTTCGACGCGATCGACGCGCACTACCTCTATCCCGACGGGGTGGCGGCGGTGCGGCTGGGGGCGGAATTCGGCCTGCCCGTGGTGCTGACCGCGCGCGGCTCGGATGTCACGCAGTTCCCCGACCACCCGACGCCGCGGCGGTTTATTCTTGATGCGGTGGCACGCTCCGCCGCTGTCGTCACCGTCAGCGCCGGGCTGCGTGCCGCGCTGCTGGGGTTGGGGGCGGCGGGTGGAAAAATTACGGTTCTCCGCAACGGCGTCGATACGCAGGTCTTTCGCCCACTCGAGCGTGAGGCCGCCCGCGCGGCGCTGGGGCTTACCGGGCCGACGCTGATTTCGGTGGGCGCGCTGATTGAGCGCAAGCGGCATCACCTGATCCTCGAGGCGCTGTGTCTGCTGCCGGAGTTTTCCCTGCTTATCGTCGGCGAGGGGCCGGAGCGCGAGCGGCTGGCGGCGCTGGCCGGGCGGCTCGGGCTGGCCGGGCGGGTGCAGCTGCTGGGCGCGCGGCCGCATAGGGATATGGCACGGTATTATTCTGCCGCAGACCTGTCTGTGCTCGCCTCGAGCCGGGAGGGCTGGGCAAATGTTCTGCTGGAATCGATGGCCTGCGGTACGCCGGTGGTGGCGAGCGACATTCCGGGCAACCCCGAAGTGGTGCAGGAGCGCGCGGCCGGGCTGATCGTGGCGGCGAACACGCCGGCGGGCATCGCGGAAGCGGTGCGCGACCTCATGGCCGACCCGCCGGCGCGGACGGCGACGCGAGCCTATGCGGAACGCTTCGGCTGGGAGGCGACCAGCCAGGGGCAGCTCGAGCTGTTCCGGCGGGTGGTTGGATAGTTATATCGTATAATTATCCCGCCACTGACCTACAGCGTATGGCCCCAGGTCTGGATCGCCAGGCTGGACAGCGCGACCGCCATCCAGGTGGTGAAGCCCAGTACCAGCGGCTTGGTGCCGGCGCCGACGAAGGCTTTCCAGTGGGCTTGCAGCCCCACCGCGGCCAGCGCGACCACCATCACCCAGCGGCCCAGCAGTTGCACGTCGGGCGCGTAGGGTCCCAGTACCCCGAGGCTGTTCAGCCCCGAGGCCAGCACGAACAGCAGGACGAAGGTGGGCACGGCCTGGTAGGCCCGGCGGCCCAGCGACATCTCGCCCTGCACCGTTGAGGGGTCCAGCCACGGCATCGCCAGGCCGAAGCCGATGACCAGCGGGATGATCAGGGTGGTGCGGGTCAGCTTGACGATGGTGGCGATGATGCCGGCGGCCTGGCTGTAGGCGAAGCCGGCGGCCACCACGGCCGAGGTGTCGTTGACCGCGGTGCCGTCCCACAGGCCGAAGCCGGTATCGCTCAGCCCGAGCAGGTGGCCGATCAGCGGGAAGGAGAACACCGCCAGCATGTTGAAGAAGAAGATGACGGTGATGGCGTAGGCGATTTCGTCGGCCTTGGCGCGGATGACCGGGGCCAGCGCGGCGATGGCCGAGCCGCCGCAGATGGTGGTGCCCATGCCGATCAGGCAGCGCATGCGCCAGTGCACCCCGAGCAGGCGGCCGACGACCAGTGCGGTACCCAGGCCCATGACCATGGTGACCAGCAGCAGCGGCAGCGAGCCGAGGCCGGTGCGGGCGATGTCACCGATGTCGAGGCTGGCGCCGAGCAGGATGATGCCGCCCTTGAGGCAATGCTTGCTGACCTCGCCGATGCGCCAGCTGGACAGCCGCAACGGTCCCCCCAGGGTGTTGGTCAGCACCACGCCGATGGCGATGGCGATCAGTGGTGCGCCGATCAGGGGGGCATAGCGCGCCCCGACCTGTGCCAGGGCGGCGATGGCGAGGCAGAGGAGAAGCCCGACGGCCAGCCGCAGGGGCGGGGTTAGTGGTGGCTTGGCTACGGCCGGCGCGGCGAGGTTTTGTTGCATGGGCGGGTGGGTAGCGCCGCGGCGGGCGGTTGGCAACCGGTAGCGGGCTGGTCTAAGCCACCCCGCCGAACAGGGCGGCGTAGGCCTGGAACATCCTCTCCTCGCCGTATTCCTGTTCCACCCGGGCGCGGTTGGCGGCGCCGATGGCGCACCGTCGGGCCGGGTCGGCCAGCAGTGCCGCCATGGCCCCGGCCAGCGCGGCGGGGTCGCGCGCCACCACGAAAGGGCGGTTCTCCGCCGCCAGCATCGCCGCCACGTCGCCCACGTCGGTGGCCGCCACCGCCAGCCCCGCGGCCATTGCCTCGAGCACCGACAGCGGCATCTGCTCGGTGTCCGAGGACAAGGCGAACAGGTCGAAGGTTCGGAAAACCGCTTGCGGGGCGGGCAGGTGGCCGGTGAACCGCACCGCATCGGCGATGCCCAACTTAAGGGCCAGCGCCTCGAGGGCGGCCCGCTCCGGTCCGTCGCCGACAATCACCAACCGCGCGGGCTGGGGCAGCAGCGCGAACGCGTGGAGCAGACGGGAAAGATTTTTCTCGCCGCGCAGCGCGGCAACGGTGCCGATGACCGGGGGTTTGCCCGCCTCCTTTCGCAAGGGGAGGGGGGGAAGGGCGATGCCGTTGGGGATGAAATGCACCCGCGCCGGCGACAACCGCCAAACTTCCAGCGCGATCCGCTCCAGCGTGCGCGAGGGCACCACCACCGTTGCCCGCCGCAACACCAGCCGGCGCGTCCACACCCGGCGCGGCAATTGCCCGGCGCGCTCCTCCGGGCCGAAGCCGTCCTCGATGTGAACATGTTTTTTGCGGACCAGCAGGTTGGCCGTGGCCCACTCGATGGCGCCCCAGTTGTAAGTGACCAGCACATCCGGCCGCAGTTCCAGCAACGCCCGGCGGCAACGCCGGAGGTTGCCGGCCGTGTCGCCCTTGTGCAGCGCCACGGCGGGGAAACTCACGTCCAGTCCCGGGTCCAGCCGCTCGCGGCAGGCGGTGTTGCCATCCATGGCCACAATGGCGTGCCGCCAGGCCGGCCCGAACCGGTTGGCCAGCGCGGCGAAACGCACCTGCGGCCCGCCCACCGCGAAGGTGGAAAAAACATGCAGCAGCAGGGTCAGGACGCGTACACCCGAACCGCACGGGCAAAGAAGCGGTCGGTATCGGCCTCGGGCTGCCAGCCCAGGTCGCGCTTGGCGTCCGTGCAGTCGAAACTCGCCATCATGCCGCGGGAGAGGAAATCGCGCCGGCTCGGCATCGGCACGTCGCGCCCGGTGACGCGCTTGACCGCCCACTTGCCCATGTCCTCGAGCCACAGCCAGTCCGGCGACTGTGGGTGGTAGCGCAACGGCCGCCGCAACGTCTCGGCCAGGGCGGCGATGTAGGTGCGCGCGTTCGGCCGCACGTCGCCGACCAGGTTGTAGCAGCGCCCGTCGATGCCCTCGGCGCGGATCGCCCCCAGCACCGCCGCCGCCACGTCGTCGACGAGAACGAACGGCAGCGGATTACTGCCACGGTTCCAGCCGATGCAGTGCTGCTCGGCGTTATAGAAGCCGAGCCCGGAATGGAACGGCGCGCTGCCTTCCCCCACCACCAGGCCGGGACGCAGGATGACCACGGGCAGGCCCTCGGCGGTATGCAGCTCGAGCAGCCGGCGGTCGCACTCCGCCTTGGCGCGCGCGTAGTCGCCCCGCGTCTCTGACTGCGGATCGGGCGGCGTGGCGCCGGTGACCGGCACTTCCTGTGGGCCGAGATAGAGCGCGGCGATCGAGCCGACATGCACCAGCCGCCGCACCCCCGCCGCGCGGCAGGCGCGCGCCACCGTCTCGGCGCCGCCCAGCATGGCGTCGCGCACCGCCGCGAAAGTGGCTCCCCCGCCGCCGTGGGCCAGGTTGACCACCACCGGCGCGCCGGCAATGGCGGCGGTGACCGCCGCCTCGTCGCGGAAGTCGCCCTGGTGCAGCATGACACGGGGATCGGCGAACACGGCGGGCAGGTTTTGCACGTTGCGCGCCATCACCGACACCCGCATGCCGGCGTCCAGCAGGTGGCGCACGACATGCGTGCCGATGAACCCGGTGCCGCCCAGCACCGCCACATCGGCCCTCGCCGCCTCAGCGGGGGCGAGGACCGCCGGCGCCGGGGCGGCCACCGGCAGCACCTGGTCGCGGATGGTCTCGCACAGCCCCACCAGCTCGGCGCCGAATTCGCCATCGAGTACCGGCGCCCGGCCGTGGTCCACGGCGTCGTGGAAGGCGGCGATGGAGGCGCGCATGCTGCGGAAGAACGGATCGCCGCGGCCGGTCAGGTGCAGCGTGGCGGCGCCGTAGCGGGCGGCGTTGGCCACGCTGTCGCCGGCCAGGCCGGCGGCGGTGGCGAGCCCCGAGGCCAGCGCGTCCACCGGTTCCAGCCAGCGCGTGTGGCCATGCGAGCTCACCTGGTTGGCGAGGATGTCGGCGATAATCACGCCGTCGTCGCAGACCACCGTGACCTGCCAGAACGGGAAGGACTGGCCGACCGCGAAACGCAACTGCGCGGGCAGGCGTTCGCCCTCGAGGGTGAGTGTGACCGCGGGGCAGAACGGCACGTTCGGGGCAATCTCCACTGCCGCGTCGGCCAGCGCGCGCAATTCGCGGATCGGGCCGGCCAGGGCAACGATCTGCGACAGCGGGTGTACGGCCTGCTCCAGCAGGATGTTGCCCGGCGCGCGGAACATCCAGTGGCCGAACTGGCGCGCCTGCAACTGGCGCAGTGCCACGTTGTAGAGGCAGGAGACAAACCGGGGCCGCCCCAGATCGCCGGCCTCGACCCGGCGGCGCAGCCGCGCGAAGGCCGGGTGGTAGACGAAATTCTGGTTGATGCCGAGCCGCGCCCCGGTGCGCTGCGCCGCCTGCAGCAGCGCCGCGCACTCCGCCGAGGTCGTCGCCAGAGGCTTTTCCGCCAGCACGTGGATGCCGGCCTCGAGCAGCGGCAGCGCCGCCTCGGCATGGGTGGGCGGCGGCGTCAGCACATGCGCGCGGTCGAAACCGCCGGCCGCCTGCGCCGCTGCTACCGAGGCGTAGGCCGTCGCACCAGCGGCCTGGGCAAGACGCTGCGCGGCGGCGAGGTTCGGATCGACCACCGCGACAACGCGCCGGCCGAGCGAGCGCAACGCTTCGGCGTGGCTCTGAGAGATCACGCCGGCGCCAACGAGACAGATACCGTTCATTTGTTCCAACCGCCGTCCTTCGGCGTGTTCATGCAGGCCGCAGCAAATACCTAGTTGCGCGCAGCGATCGACTCAACAGCAATGTTCCTTCGTTAGTGTACCTCGCCGTCGCCGTGCAGGGCTTGTGCCGAGCCTGACAGTTTATTGCCCTTCAGCATGGCTTCGGTGGCGGTCTGGTTCACCACCAGGAACGAGGGGTAGCCGCCGTCGACGCGGAAGTTGTTGTTCTCGACGGTGATTTCCCGGGTCGGTTGGGTCACGCCTTCCATGCCGATAACGATGGCGCCGGTGTGGTTTTCCGACTTGGGGCCTTTCTCGATGGTGCAGCCGCGCACCACCACCGACCCGCCATTGGGGGCCTCGATCTGGTAGCTCGAGGAGCCGTTCGGCCCGTCCTGCAGGTCGCTGTCGATCACCTCGGTGCGGCGGGCGCGCGACTTGATGTGGTGCGCCTGGCGGGTCTCGAAGAACTTCGACCGCTCGACATGCAGCAGGTCGAGGTCGTTGGCGTAGATGCCATGGGCGCAGGCCGGGCTGCAGGCGCCGTTACGGGTGAACTCGCTGTCGCGGACGGTCAGCGACCCCTTCACGCCGATGTTGGCGTAGATGCCATGGGCGCAGGCCGGGCTGCAGGCGCCGTTACGGGTGAACTCGCTGTCGCGGACGGTCAGCGACCCCTTCACGCCGATGTTGGTGAGGATGCCGTTCTGGTTGTTGATGAAGTGCACGTGCTCGACGGTGAGGTTATTGGCTTCCATGCGGATGCCGGCGGCGTTGCCGTCGGGCACGCGGGCGCGCGTCAGCGTCAGGTTACGGATGGTGATGTCCTCGCCATCGGTGAGGAACAGGCCCTTGCCGTTGCAGGTTTTGTCGGTGATCACCGTGTCCTCGGGCTTGCCGGTGCCCTCGATGACCAGTTTGTTGGCTTTCCATACCGCGCAGTCGAAATACTCGCCCGGCGCGATCAGGATGTGATCGCCGTCCTGGGCGGCGGCGGCGGCCTCGGAGGGTTGCTTCAGCGGTTTGTCCGGCCCGACCTCCAACGTGGCGGCGGCGGCCGGCAGGGCCAGGCAGGCCAGGGGCAGCAGCCAGAAGAACACCCGGCGGCAACGGTGGTGGCGGCGATCGGGACCGGACATGGCGGCTCCAGGACAAGGGAGCGTACAGAATACCGCGTCGCGCGGGCGGGTGTTGAGAAGATTATTGCCGGTACCAGCCGGCGCGGAACGACGCCGCGACGCGCGAACGGCTGGCGGGGCAATCCCGCATCACGACACGGGCGGCGCTGGTTATTTCTTCAGGCTCGCCGTTGCATCAATGCTCTTCGGATACGGCAGGTCGGCGATGGAGATCGAGGCCGGCTTGTCCTGGGCGAAGATGGTGTCCAGGTCGAGGGTCAGGAAGGTCAGCCGGTGATTGTAGTCGGTGATCATCAGGCGGTTGTGGCTGAGATCCTTGATCGCCACGAACTGCGTGAAGTCGGACGCCAGTTGGTTGCCGTCACGGCTCTGCGCGATGCCGATGGGAATGTCCACGGTGTTGAGAATGTGCCCGACGGCCTGCACCGCGTCGGAGCCGGTGGCCGGTGGCGTCGTGTTGTGGCGCATGAATGCCGCGCGCACGAAGCGTGACGGCGGCGTGTAGTCGCCGGGAATGCCGATGGTTCCCCCGCCCTGGCCCAACGCCGTGACGTTCGCCGTGCCGATCTGCGTGCTCTGCACACCCACGGTGGAGAGGTTCAGGTAGTTGCGGACGTTGAGCAGGTGCCAGTCATAGGTGGGTGCGTTGGTGAGCACGTGCGCCACGTTGTCGTAAAGGCGCAGTTCGCCCCCGACATACTCGACGATGACGCTGGCGCCGGTCTTGTCGGTGAAGACGAGATGCAGGGTCATGGGCGTATCGCCCGTGCCGAGGGTCACGGCATCGAACCACACCTTGGTGGTCTGCAGAGCCGCCTTCATCTCGGCGATGTTGGCATTGGTGCCGAGCGCCCAGGTGCCGAAGGACAGGATGGACACATAGTTCCGATCCTCCGGCTTCACTGTCTGGTATTCGGTGAAGCCGGGCAGGAAATTGGCGCTCATGCCGAGGCCGGCGGAATTCTGCCCTTCCAGCAACGCCGCGCCGGGCAGGACGCCGGGGGCGACACCCACCACCGCATATTTGGTGGTGATGGTATTAACCGGCAGCTTGAGGCTTGTCGGCGCGGTCAGCGCAAGCTTGGTTCCGGCCGGCTGGCTCACCAGGTTCCACTTCATGTCCGCGCCCCACTCCATGGTGCGGCCGGCGATGACGGTGCCGTCACTGGCAACCATATCCACCGCCGTGCAGGCGAGAGAGGTATTCAAGGTTGCGAATATGCAGGCGGAACCCAGCAGCGCTCGCAGTAACATGGAAAGCCTCCCGGTGTTGTTTTTAACCCGCCATCAGCACTTATCGAGTCGCTCCCGCCCCCACAAGCGCGGTAGTTGGCGCCCGTATCTTGATGCAGGGCCTTTCGAGCGGCGGGGCGGTCCCGCATCACGCTGGGCTACGTTCGCTGCCTGTTCGGGATAGTCTGCTCCAACGCGGCCATTCCGGCCGCGAAGGCTGCCGTACGCCATGTCGTCTCCGACCCTCCGCAACCCCGGCTGGCGCCGTGCCGGCATCATCGCCGCCGTGCTCTATCTGCTGGCACTGCACGGCTTTGTGTTGGTGCTGGTCGTTAAAACCAACTTCCTGACGCTGGCCGGCAAAACGCTCGGCCTGCTGCCGCCGGAAGAATGGACCAGCGAGTTCGCCACGCAAACCCTGGACCTGGCCGCGCACGACCGCGCGGTGCCGCCCGGCGCCGTGCTGTTGCTCGGCGACAGCATCATGGCCGAGGTGCCGTCCGGGTTGGTGGACGGGCGGGCGGAGAACCTCGCCATTCCCGGCGAAACCCTCCACATGCTGTCGCGGCGCCTGCCGGTGCTGCGCTCGCTGGAGCAGGCGCGCGCCATCGTGCTCGGCATCGGCGTCAACGATCTGAAATACCGGCCGGCCCCCACCATCGCCGCTGACTACGCCGCCCTGCTCAGGCGCCTGCCCGGCGGGGTTCCGGTGCTCATGCTGTCGGTGCTGCCGGTGGACGAAACCGCCGAGGTGGTGGCGCGGCGAGGATACCTGCGCAACGCCACCATCCGCGACCTGAACACCCGGTTGCGGACGGTCTGCACGGCCTACCCGGCTTGTACTTTCGTTGATGCCTGGCCGGCACTCGCCGACCCGGCAACGGGCGGCTTGCGTGCGGAGTTGCACGGCGGCGACGGCTGGCACCTGTCGATGGGTGGGGCGCGGGCGCTTGCTGCCGTTTTGGCCAATGAAGGAAGGCCAGGGCTCCGCCCAGGACTCGCAAGGGGCCGAGAGGCCCCTTGACCCCATCCCTTTTCTTGGCTGCGTCAGCAGCCAGGTTTAAGTATTGGGTTCCAAGGGCCCCTGGCCCTTGGTGGGTGCAGGGCGAAGCCCTGCTGGGGTGCGGGGCAAAGCCCCGCCACGGCGCAGCCGGGCCATCAGCGGCCGTTCCACCACGATGTGCAGCACTACCGAAGCGCCGATCGCGACCACGGCGCCGGTCAGCAGCATGAGCCATCCCGGTATCCATCGCAGCAGCCCAAGCTCCGCGCCGGCGTGGACAAGCAGGCCGATGGCGATGGTGTGGAAAAGGTAGATCGCATAGGACGCGCCGCCGAGCAGCCGCCCCGCCGCACCCACGGTGAGCTGGCCGCGCTGTTCCAGCGTTGCGATGCCGGTGATGACCAGCATGCTACAGGCGCCGAACAGCAGGATGCTGGCCGGGCCGGCCCAGGTCAGCAGGCCGGCGTTCTCCGTCAGGCCGGTGGCGAAAAAGCCGAGCGTTCCGGCGGCGGCAAGTACCCCCGGCGCTGCCACCCGGCCCGACCCGACTGCCATCGCCGCGGCCACGCCCATCATGAACTGCAGGTGGTAGGGGGTGGTGAGGAAGTCGAGCGGAAAGCCGAACCGGACCAGGGAACCGGCGACCGCCAGCCCGGCGCCCGCCGCCGCCAGCGCAAGGCCGAGGCGCTTGCTGACGATCGCCACGGCGAAGGCCAGGTAGAACAGCATCTCGTGTTCCAGCGTCCAACCGACCCCGAGCAACGGGTCCTGGCTGTGCGGTAGCAGCAGCAGCGACGCGATGAGATGGCCCGGCGCCAGCCGGGCGGCCCGGTCCGGCGAGAACAGCGCAAGCACAAAAACGATCGCCGTCACGATCCAGTAGAGTGGAAATATTCGTACAAAGCGCCGATAGCAGAATTGCCCGAGCGCCACCGGCCGGCCGAGGTCACGGCGGTGCACATAAGTGATGATGAAACCGCTCAGGACAAAGAAAAAATCCACGCCGGCGTGCCCGAAGCTGAAAAAATTGCCAAACGGGGTATAATTATAGTATTGCGGCAACGATATCATCTTGCCGGCGTGGTAGAACACCACCAGCACAGCGGCGAACCCGCGGCAGGCCTCGATTCCCTGGAGCCTGTGCCGGACGGAATTCTCCCCGGGCAAGGCGGGTGGTTCACGCATGGCTCGCTTATCGGGTTCACCGCCGGCGGCGTCAACGAAGTCAGCCCGGCGGCCCGCCGCGGCGCTATGCAAATGCTTCTGGCCATGGGAATGTTGCCGGGGCATGGACTTGTTTCGGTCGAATGGTTCGCATCACTCTCACCAGGCCGTCCGACCTCGCCGCCGTGGCCGAACGCTGGCAAGCGCTTGAGGCCCGCGCCGACTCGTCGTTTTTCCAGTCCTGGACCTGGGTGGGGTGCCTGGCCGGCGAGCGTTTTCCCGACCCGATTCTGCTGGCCGCCGAGGAGGACGGCCGCACGCTCGCCCTGGCGCTGTTCAACCGCCGCCGGCACGCCTTCGCGCCGGAAGCGCTGCACCTTGGCGAGAGCGGCGGCGGCGCGCTGGATTCGGTGTTCGTCGAGCATAACGGGCCGCTGATCGAGCGCGGCCGCGAGGATCTGCTGCCGGCCCTGCTGCGCGCCGCCATCGAGGCGCCGGTGGTGGCGGAAGGGCGGACGCGGCGGCGGCGCCTGGTGCTGAGCGGCGTGGGCGAGCCGCATCTGCGGGCAGCGCGTGCCGCGATCACCGGCGGTGGCTATGCCTGCCTGTTGCGCACGCGCCCGGCGCCGTTCGTGGACCTCGCCGGGCTGCGCCGCGCCGGCGGGAACTTCCTGCAGAACCTCAGCGCCAACACGCGCTACCAGCTGCGGCGGTCGGCGCGCCGCTACGCCGAGGCCGGCCCGCTGGCCATCCAGCGTCCGGCGACGCTGGAGCAGGCCCGGGAGTTCCTGGACGCGCTGGCCGCCCTGCACCAGGCGACCTGGCAAGGGCGCGGCCTGCCCGGGATGTTCGCTGCCCCTGACTTCCTGCGCTTCCATCGCACGCTGCTGGCGCGCGCCCTGCCGCGCGGCGAGCTGGACCTGCTGCACGTCAGTGCCGGTAGCCGGACCGTCGGCTATCTCTACAATTTCCGGCACCGCGGCCACGTGCTGACCTACCAGAGCGGCTTTGACTACGCCGCCGCCGGGCCGCACGAGAAACCGGGCATGACCTGCCACCACATGGCCATCGAGGCCTGCGCGGCCGAGGGGGTGGAGTACTACGACTTCCTGGCCGGGGAGGACCGCTACAAGACCAGCCTGGCGAACGGGGTGGAGCCGTTGCACTGGCTGGAGATTTCGCCGCGCTGGTCGGTGGGTGGCGTGCTGAACGAGTTGCACGGCTTCGTGCGGGCCTGGCGGGGGCGGCCATGAGCGGGCTTGCCGTCCAGCGGCTGCTGAGCCTGCCGGAGGACTGGCCGCCGACCCTGGTCGTGGTGGTCGATACCGAGGAGGAGTTCGACTGGAACGCGCCGTTCGACGCGGCCAGCACCGGGGTTTCCAACATCGTCTGCCAGCATCTGGCGCAACATGTCTTCGACGTGCACGGTGTGGTGCCGACCTATGTGGTCGATTATCCAGTGGCCACCACGCCGGCCGCCATCGCGCCGCTGCGCGCCTACGCCGCGGCCGGGCGCTGCGAAATCGGCGCCCACTTGCATCCCTGGGTGACCCCGCCGGTGGAAGGGCCGCTGGATGCGTACCATTCCTACCCCGGTAACCTGCCGCCGGAACTGGAACGGCGCAAACTGGAGGCGCTGACCCAGGCGATCGTGGCGGGGTTCGGTATCCAGCCGGCGGTTTACAAGGCCGGCCGCTATGGTGTCGGCCCCGCCACCGCCGGCATCCTGCGCGAGCTGGGCTACCGGATCGACGTGAGCGTGGTGCCGCACACCGATTTTTCCGCCGACGGCGGACCCGATTTCAGGGAGCTGCCGGACCAGCCCTTCGAGATCGCCCCGGGAGTGGTTGAGCTGCCGCTGTCCGTGCATTTCGCCGGTGCCCTGCGCGGTGCCGGCCGGCGGCTCTATCCGCGCCTCGCCGGCCGCCTCGCGGCGCTGCGCCTGCCCGGTATCGCGGCCCGGCTGGGACTGCTGGAGCGGCTACGGCTGACCCCGGAAGGGCACCAGTTCAAGGACATGGTGCGCCAGACCCGGGCAGCGCTGAACAGCGGAACCCGGTTGTTCATGCTGACCTACCACAGCTCGACGCTGCTGCCCGGAGCGACCGGCTACGTGCACGACGCCGGCGAACGCGATCGCTTCCTGGCCCGGCTCGATGGCTATTGCCACACCTTCCTCAACCATTTCGGCGGCCGCGCCGACACGCTCACCGGCATCGCCGCGGCCCTGAAGGTCAGCGCATGAGCGGCGCGGGCAAGGTGCTGGTGTTCGGCGAGGATACGCGCAGCTTCCTGGCGACCGTGCGCTCGCTGGGGCGGCACGGGGTGGTGGTGCACGCGGCGCCGGCGAACCTGCGCGCGCCGGCGCTGGCCAGCCGCTACATCGCCGCCGTGCATGCGCTACCGCCCTGGATGGGGGATGGCGCGGCGTGGCTAGAAGCGGTTGAGGCGCTGCTGCGCGCCGAAAATTTCGACCTGGTAATCCCCTGCAACGAAACCGCGCTGCTGCCGTTGCAGCACCATCGCGCTGTGCTGAGTCGGTTGACCCGGCTGGCCATACCCGACGATGCCGCCATCGAGGTGCTATTCGACAAATACGCCACCCGCGAGCTGGCGTGCCGCCTGGGCATTCCGGTGGCGGAGGGGCAGTTGCCGGTCCCCGGGGAAAGCGCCGCCGCCGTGCTCGCTGCGCTTGGCGCGCCGGTGGTGATCAAGCCGCGTCGGTCCTACGTACTCGAGCGGCTCGAGCGGCGCGGCAAGGTGCAGTTCGCCCGCGACGCGGCCGAGCTTGCCTGCCTGCTGCCGGAACTGCGGCCCGAGGAGCATGTTCTGGAGCGGTTCTTCCCCGGCCAGGGGTTGGGTGTGTCGCTGCTGGCCAACCGTGGCCGCGTGTTGCAGGCCTTCGAGCACCATCGGGTGCGCGAGGACGGCTCGGGCAGTTACTACCGCATCAGCGCGCCGCTGACGCCGGACCTGCTGGCGGCCTGCGGCGCGCTGGTGGAGGCGCTGGAATACACCGGGATCGGCATGTTCGAGTTCCGCCGCGACCAGCGGGCCGGCACCTGGGTGCTGCTGGAGGTGAACGCGCGCCCCTGGGGATCGATGCCGCTGCCGCTTGGCCTCGGGGTGGATTTCATCTGGCGCTGGTACCGCCTGCTGACCGCGGGCGAGGAAATCCCGGCGGTCGGCTACCGCACCGGGGTGTACGGCCGCAACCTGCTACCCGACCTGCTGGCGGTTCTGGCCGAGGCGCGCGAGCGCGGTGGCGGGCAGTTGCTCTCCCTCACGCGCTGGCTGATGGAACTCGGCCGGGCGGCGAGCGGGCGGGAGATCCACGACGTGCTGGTGCGCGACGATCTTCGCCCGGCGCTGGCCGAACTCGGCGCGGCGCTGGGCGAGGCGGCGCGGCGCGGGGCGGCGCGGCTACCGGGCTGGGTGGTACTGGCACGGCAACACGCGCGGGCGCGGCTGCGCGCGGCGCTGCGCCGGCAAGCGGGCGGCGAGGTGATGTTCGTCTGCCTGGGCAATATCTGCCGCAGCCCGTTCGCCGCCGCCGCGTTGCAGGCCCGGCTGGCGGGGGCGCCTATCCGCATCGGTTCGGCGGGCACGATGCCGCGGCCGGGCCGGTCCACCCCGCCGCCCGGCGTGCAGGCGGCGGCGGCGCTGGGCATCGACCTCACCGCGCACCGCTCGGTATGGCTCTCTCGCGCCATGGCGGCGGCGGCGGCGGTGCTGGTGGTGTTCGACGAAACCACGCGGCGCGCGGTGCTGGACCGTTACCCCGACCTTGGCGCGCGGGTGATCAAACTCGGCGACCTGCTGGACGGGGCGGATATCGCCGATCCGGTCGACGGCGACGCCACGGAGTTCGCCGCCGCTTACGCCACGATCGTGGCGGCGGTGGCGAAACTGGGCGAGCTGCTGGGCCGCTAGGCCGGCGGTCGGGGCGTTGCCCCGAACCCCAGCAGGGCTTCGCCCTGCACCCACCAAGGGCCAGAGGCCCTTGGAACCCACTACTTTCGGCTGCGTAGCAGCCCATAATCGAATGCGGATACCATTTGATGGCTGCTGATGCAGCCAAGAAAGTAGTGGGATCAAAGGGCCTCCCGGCCCTTTGCGAGTCGAGGGCAGAGCCCTCGCCTATCCCTTCATGCCGCTGGTGGCGATGCCCTGCATGATGTGGCGGCGCAGCACGGCGAAGACGATCAGCATCGGCACGATGCTGAACACCGCGCCGGCGGCGATCGGTCCGTACTCGGTGAAGAAGGCCCGTTGATATTCGGCAAGTCCCAGTTCGGTCGTGTACATATCGCCCGACGAGACCACCACCAGCGGCCAGATGAAATTCGCCCAGGCCTGCGTGAAGGCGAACACGCCGATGGCCATCAGCCCCGACTTGCTGAGGTAGAGGATGATGCGGAGGTAGATCCACCACTCGCTCGCCCCGTCGATCCGCGCCGCCTCGAGCAGGTCGTCGGGGATGGACATGATGACCTGGCGCATGAAGAACACGCCGAAGGTCATGATCATCAGCGGGAAGATCAGTGCCTCGAAGGTGTTCAGCATGTGTACTTTGAACACCATGATGTAGAGCGGCACCATGTAGGCTTCCAGCGGAATGATCGCGCTGGCCAGGATCAGCATGAACAGCAGGCCGCGCAGCGGAAAGCGGTATTTGGCGAAGATGAATCCAGCCAGGCTCGAGGTCAGCATTATCGACAGCGTCGAGCCCACGGCAATCAGCAGCGAGTTGAAGACGTAGCGCAGGAACGGAGTTTCCCGCAGCAGCTGCTGGAAATTCTCCATCGTGGGGGCGTGCGGCAGGAAGGTCGGCGGCCACAGGTTGATCTCGGCCGCCGTCTTGAAGGCGGTGGCGAGGATCCAGACGCACGGCAGCATGGTGAACAGGGCCAGCACCGAGCAGGCCACCCAGGCCGAGAAGCGGATCGAAGGTTCCTTGAACATCGCGGCTCACTTCTCCCGGAAGGCCAGGAACTGTACGGCGAGCAGCGACATCACGAACAGCAGCACCACCACGCATTGCGCGCCGGCGTAGCCCATGTGGTAGAACACGAAGGCGTTCTGATAGATTTCGCCGACGACAACCTTGAAGTCATAGGCGGGTGCGCCCTGCGAGGAGGCGGTCAGCACATACACCGGGGCGAACACGTTGAAGCAGATGATCGTGCAGGTGACGACGGTGAACAGGATGATCGGGCGCAGCAGCGGCAGCACGATATGGATCAGTTTCTGCCAGGCCGAGGCGCCATCGAGGTCGGCGGCCTCGAGCAGTTCCTCGGGAATGCCGCGCAGCCCCACGCCATAGATCACGATGTAATAGCCGACGAGTTTCCAGACGGAAACGGCGACGATCGCGTACAGGATGAGGTGTGGCTGTTGCAGCCAGCCGAGTTTCGGAATGCCGAGGCTCGACAGCACGTAGTTCAGTGCGCCATAGGCCGGGTCGTAGATCCACTTCCAGATAACCGCCGCCGGCACCCACGGGATGACCACGGGAACGTAGAACAGCAGCTCGAAGGTCGGCGCCGTATGCTCGATGCTGCGCAGCAGGATGGCGACGGCGAGCGCCAGCAGCAGCGTGATGACGACGGACAGCGCCGAGAAGGCGATGGTGTTCAACAGTGCGGTGCGGAACGGGTCGTCGTCGAACAGGCGGATGTAGTTGTTGAACCAGACGAACGGGTTGCGCCGCTGGGTGATGTTATAGTTGTAGAACGACAGCCGGATCGTCTCGAGGATCGGGTAGATCCGGATGAGCACGAACAGCGCCAGGATCGGCCCAAGCGCGCTGATCACGAAGACGATGTGATTGCGCTGCATCCGCCCCCACGCGCGACGCCAGCGCGCGAGGGGGGCGAGGGGCGGCGCAGCCAGTGGCTGCGTCGCTCCGCTCATGACAGAACTCCGATCGGAAAGCGCATCACGGAGCGTAGATGTCGGCTTGCTTCAGAATGCCGACGGCAACGTCCTGCGCCTTGAGGAGCGCCTTGCGCGCACCGTCGGGGTTATTCAGCAGCGAGGCGTCGCGGAAGGCCGCCAGGATCACGTCGCCGGTCCGGCTGGTCGCTTCCACATAGGCGACATCGGGCGCCTCGATCCAGGGGGTGTAGCCCGGAATCGGCTCGAGGAAGGCCTTGTACTCGGGGTTCTTGCTGAGGAAGGCAGAGAAGTCGCGATCCATGCGCAGCGGCACCCAGCCGCTCTCCTGCAGCACGTTGTCGAGGTATTTCTGCTCCTGCAGCAGGCGGATCAGATCCCAGGCCGGCTTCTTCAGCTTGGAATCCTTGTTCACCGACAGGATTTCGATGAAGTTGAAGTTGCCCCAGGCCTTGCCGCGCGGCACCGGTGCCGTGCCGAAGCGGATATCCGGGCCGTTCTTGCGGATGAAGGCAACCACCCAGTCCTCGCGCATCAGCATCGAGGCCGCCCCGTTGGCGAAGCCCTGGGCGTCATGCTTGAGCGCCCAATCGTCGACCTTCTTGGGGCCGTGCAGGTGCGAGACGTAGTCGAGCAGCAGCTGCGCCCCGGCGTCGAGGTTGTCCTTCAGCGTCACCCGTACGGTTCCGGGCTTGGGGCCGGGTTCCAGAATCTGCACGCCGGTCATTTCGTAGTACATGTCGCAGAATTTCTGTAGCCCGCCGGAGCCTTCGGTAAGGCGCAGGGTGATGCCGGCCCGGGTGAGGGTGCCGTCCGGGGCCTTCTTCGTCAGCTTCTCGGCGTATTCCCACATCTCCTGCATGGTTGTGGGCGGGCCGGCCAGGCCGGCTTCCTTGAAATGATCAAGGTTGTAGAACAGCGCGCGGCTACCCTTCCACCAGGGCATGCCCCACGGCTTGCCGTCGCGCGAGGCGATCTTGGCGAACACCGGGTCGACGATTTTCGGATTGCTGACGACCGCCGCCAGGTCGGCGGGCATGGCATCGAGCGATTCGTTCTCGTAGTAGTGCGGAAAAATGTAATCGTGCAGCGTGAGAATGTCGGGACCATTGCCGGTGGGCACCGCGACTGCCAGCTTGGCCTCGTATTCATGCAGATCGAAGGTCAGTATTTCGATCTGGATATTGGGATACATCTCCTTGAAGGCCGGTAGCGCCAGCTTGTAGGCCGGTGCGGTCTCGCCGTAGCCGAGCCAGATCGACAGCTTTCCGGAGACGGGATCAGGGGCCGCTGCCCTGGCGGACGCCAGGCCGGCCAACGCAAGTCCGGCACCGCCGGCAAGAACAGCGCGTCTTTTCATTGTTCGTTCCTCCATACAGTAACTTGGCGCGATTCAGTATCCTAGGGTACTAACCGCTGCCCCATGAACGCGCAAGCGACAAATCACGCGGCGCGCCGCACCGATCCGCCACGCCACACTGTCGCCGGCTCACTGGATTTTGGTGATCTTCGACCCTTCAAGGCCGAGGCCGGCCATCAGGCCCTTCTGGTTGAAAATGAAGGCGTAGACGTCCTGCGTCAGCGTCGTCGACGTCATCTTCCTCGCCAGGCCCTCGTCGACGACGACCACGCTGGGTCCGACGCCGATCTCGAAGCCTGCCGAACTGTCGAGGTATTTCAGCGCCGCCTCATTCATGAAGAACAGCGCGTAGCCGAACCATTGCACGCCGGCCTGCAAGCCGTACGAGGCGGCCGCCGAGTTGTAGTAGCCGACCGTCTTGCCGCCCTGCCGCAGTGCGCCCTCGCCATAAGAGCCGCCGAGCAGGAAGCCGGCCTTGATGATCTTGGGGAACACCAGGACGGCGGTCGCTTTCTCGTTCAGTTTCCGTGCCGCCGCGTTGCCGGCGAGCAGACGGCGCATCGCGGCCGTGGCGGCCCGGTCGAGTTCCGGATCAGTCTTCGGAGCGGCGGCAAAAGTCGACGCCACCGGCGCGGCGGCGGCCAACCCGGCAGCCAGCCCCGTCAACGCAAGTCTTACACCACTGGCAAGGACGGCGCGTCTTTCCATTTGTCGCTCCTCTATATAACAACTTCAACGTTGCTTAAAACCCTAGGAGCCGCCCCGGAGCCGCGCAAGCGGTAAAACGCGGCTTCACCGGCCCGATGCGGCGCGAGGACATGCTGGCCGGCGGCGGGTCGTGTATCGCTGGGCTGGATGGGGCGTGGGGGGTGCCGCCGGTGACGGAGCGGGAGCACTTGGTCGTGGCGATGCTGGACCGCCGCGAGCGAAAGCCTCTACGATCCCGAAGGCAGTGACGTACTGCGGAGCGTTCCCGCCTTGCCGGCGCGGAAAACCGCCGCTGAATGCAGGGCCGGCCGGCGGCTACGGCGTCATGATCGCCGGCCTCCCTGCCCAGGCCGCGGCTGCGGCCCGGGCGGGGCGCCGTTCAGTCTGGATGGAGCTGGCGTTTAGCGGGTCGCCGGCTTCGCAAAAGCGATGAGGCTGCGGCCCAGGGCCTCGATGAGTGCTTGGGCGATCTGCTGCTGGCCTTCGACGGCGAGGAACATTGCTTCGCTCATCGTGGAGAAACTCGTCATAGCTTTGTCCTTTCGGTTGCACCGGAATTCCGGCTGGTGATCCAAAGGACGCTTCCACCTGTTGTGCGATGCAACATAATAGGTAGCGCTACCATTGCAAGGGAAAAATGCCCCTGGGGTGGCATGAAATTTTTGCAACCGTCCGCGCGGGCCCGTGCGCGATCGCTTCTCTACCGTCCCACACTGCGAAGAATCTTAATCGCCGCGGTTGCCGCGCCGAAACCGTTATCGATATTCACCGCCAGCACCCCCGGCGCGCAGGAAGCCAGCGCCACCTCGAGCGCCACCCGTCCGCCGGCCGCGACCCCATAGCCCACTGAGCTGGCGACCGCGATGACGGGCGCCTCGACCAGCCCGGCCAGCACGCTGAACAGCGCGCCTTCCATGCCGGCGATGGCGATGATGACGCGGTGCCGGCGTAGCACGTCCAATTGCCCGGTCAGCCGCCACAGCCCGGTGACGCCCACGTCGGCGGTGATCGGCGCCGCGTAATGGTGAAACTCCAGGGTGCGTGCGGCTTCCCGCGCGACCGGTAGATCCGAGGTGCCGGCCGCGACGATGCCGATGCCCTCGATCTGTTCGCTGGCCGCTGCCGTGCCGAGAAACGCGGTGGCCGAAAGTGCATCGAAATCCAGCGCGGCGCGAAAATCCTCTGGCAGGGTCTCGAACGTTACCGCACGCAGCCGCGTGAACAGCATCCGCCGCCCCGCCGCCATCAGCTCCGCGCCGATGGCCGCGATCTGGGCGGCGCTCTTGTGTTCGCACAGCACGGCTTCGGCGATGCCGGTGCGCGCCGCACGGTCGTAGTCGAGGCGGAACTCCGTCAACGCAACGCCTGCACGAAAGCCGAGCCGCGCACATAATCCTTCACGCCCGCGAAAGTCATGCCGGCGTCGCGGCACATCGCGGCGACGTGCCGGGCGAGCGTATCCTTGGCCGCCGCGCCGGCCGGCCCGAGTTCCAGCACCACGCCGTCACGGGTGATGCGGCAGCGGATTGTCGTCGCCGGCGCCAGCAACGCGGCCGCCGCCTGTTCCACCGCATCGACAAAGCCGAGGTCGGCCGGGCGCACTTCGATCGCCGTCTGAATCCGGCTGGACAGGCAGGGCTGCGCCGGCAGCTCCGCCAAATCCTCCAGCGCCATCGCATGTGCCAGCGCGCGCACGGCGGATTTGGCAAATCCGGCCTCGATGAACGGATGCACCACGTCGCGTTCCTTGGCCGCGATCAGTCCGGGCCGGTAGTCGTCGAGATCGTCCAGGTTGGCGCCGGAAGCGATCGGCGCCGCGGTCAACTGGCGAATGCGGTCGTACAAATTGGATTTGCAGAAATAGCAGCGGTCCACCGGATTGGCGCGATACCGTGGATCGGCGAATTCCCCAGCGTCGGTCACGATCAAATCCCAGCCGAAGCGTGCCGCATGGTCGCGCACCCGCGCCGTCGCGCCCGCCGGAACGGCGGGCGAGGCGGCGTGCACCATCACCACCCGCGTTGCCGTCGCGGTGTGGGCGAAATGCGCCAGCGTCATGCTGTCCACGCCGCCGCTCACTGCCACCGCCAATGTCGCGTGGCGTTCGATGGCCTGGCGCAAGGCGGCCGAATCGCTCATTGCCCGTCCCCGTGTTCGGCGTCACGCTGGCGGCGGCGGCGTTCGGCCAGATCGGGGGCATCGCGCAAATCGTCGCTCTCCGCCTTCACCGTTACGTTACCATCCGGCCGGGTCGCGGCTTTCACGCGCACCCCGTCGCGGTTCCGTTCGGCGCGGGCCAGCACCGCGCGCTCCTCGAGGCGCCAGCGCAGGCCGAGGGTAGATGTTTGTTGCAGGCAGACGCGTTGCACCGCTTGCAGCGCCTCCTCGCGCGCCAGCACGCGGAACCAGGTGAGCGGCCGGCCCTTCTTGCCGAGCGCCGCGGCCATCGACACATCGAGCACGCCGGGGCACTGGCGGATGCGTTCGGCGGCGTCGGCGAGTTCCTCGCCGGTCATGTCGTCGATGTCGAAGCCCAGCACCGCCACCCGGTCGCGCGGGTTTTCGCCAGCGCCATCCTCGAAGATCAGCGCCCGCAGGATGTTCGGCAGGCCAGCCAGCTCGCGCGTTCCCGCGCCGGTGCCGCTCGCCGCCAGCACGCGCCCCGCCGCGGCCCGCGGGGTGGCGCCGACGTGGCGCAGGATAGCCGCGCCGGTCGGCGTCACGCGTTCGCCGCTCACGCCGTCGTCGCGCCAGGCGAAGCCGGTCAGTATGGCGGCGGTGGCTGGCGCCGGCACCGGCAACATGCCGTGCTGCGTGCGCACTAGCCCGCCGCCGCGCGGCAGCTCAGAGACCGACCATTCCGCCGCGCCGAGGGCGGCGACGATGCTGCCCGCGCCCACCACGTCGGCCAGCGAATCCCAATCGGCGATTTCGTGAAAATGCACGCGGTCCAGTGGAACGTTGTGAATCTGCGATTCCGCCTGCGCGAGAATCGTCAGGATCGCCCCGGCGTGCTGCGCGGTGCCCTCCGCCAGCCCCGCCGCGGCGATGCGCGCCATGATGTCGGCATATCCGGCCAGGGCGTGGTCGGCGTGGTGGTGGTGCGCCGGCAAATCCACCGTAAACCGCAGCGCCCGCACCGCGCCGCTCATGCCTTCCGCCAGCGCCGCCGTGCCGGCGGAGGCCGGCAGCACCGCGCGCACATCCGCCAGCGCACGCGCGCGCAATGCCGGCAGCGCGTCCAGCAGCGCAGCCACGAACATGTCGCCGGCCACGCCGCCGACCGCATCCAGATGGATCAGGCGCATTTCTAAGCCGCGGCGCAGACCGGCACGAGGTACGGTCCCTCCGGGATCACCGCGATGGTGGAATCGCCGTGCCGGGCGATGCTTTCGGCGATCGCCGCGTCGAGCGAGGGCACCATTTCCACCGCGGTCAGCCGCCGCTCCTCGGCATCCAGCCCGGTGGTGTAGAGCTGCACCCGCACCACCCGCATCGGCTTGAGCTGCATTTCGGTCTGCCACTCGTCCATGTCGGCGAGCGACTTCGCGGTGAGCGTGGCCAGGAACCGCTCCGGCCCGAGTTCCACCAGCCGGGCCTGGGCGTCGCGGAATTGCGGCGAGCCGAAGCCCTCCGAACATTCCGAGGCGATGATCAGCGTGCCGCCGGGCTCCATGATGTCCATCGGCGTCACCATGCCCTTGACCGTCTGGTAGTAGGTTTTGTCCAGCGGATAGCCGGCCGAGGAGGTGACGATGGTCTTGAACCGGCGGCCCACCTTCACCTGGGCCGCGTCGGCGATGAAGTCCACGCCGGCGAGGTGGCTGGCAATGATCTCGCCGAAGTTGACGAACACCAGGTCGCGTTCCTCGTCGACCACGGTGTTCAGCGCGTAGACATCGCCGATCCGGCGAACGATTTCCAGTTGCTCCTCGTGCAGCGGGTTGCCGACCAGGTTGCACTGCACGGCCAGCGGATCTTCCATGAAGCGGGCGGTATGGAAGGTGCGGATGGTGCGCCACCCCGCCACTCCCGGCGCCACCACCTTGCGCCCGCCCGACCAGCCCGCCATGAAATGCGGCTCGATCAGGCCTGTGGCAATGCGCAGCTCGGCCTCGACGAAGCGGCGGTCGATGGTAACCGGGGTGCCGCGCGTCGGCGTCGGACCCAGGTCGACGTGATCCGCGTCGTTGTCGGCATAATGGTTGGCCACGGATACGTTGGCCATCACCCAGGGGTCGCCGACCAGTTCCTCCAGCTCCTGGCCCAGATTGGCCCGGTGCAGCCCGGTCGCCACGAGAACAGAAATGCGCGCCAGCGGCACGCCGGAAGCCACCAGGGTTTCGATCATCGGCCGCAGGAACAGGCGGTTCGGCACGGGGCGGGTGATGTCGCAGATCAGGATGCAGGCGCTCTGCTTGCCGCGCGCCAGCTCGGCCAGCGGCGGCGCGCCCACCGGGGAAGCGAAGGCGGCGGCGATCGCGGCGGCGGGGTGGGCGAGCTTGGCCATGGCCGGCTTGCGGATGACCTGCGCCGAAGCCCCGGCAGGCAGCGAGATCGGCATCTGGCCACGGCCATAGGCGATCGTAAGCGATGGGGAAGCCGACATGCTGACCTCATTCATTCCCAAGAGAGCCCTCGTGCGCAGGTTACAAGCGGGGCGCCGATGGCAGCAAGCACATGGCTATGCGCGGGCCTGATGGGAAACAAGCGGAAAGGCCGGCGGTCAGGCCGGCCTTGCCGATATCTCGTCAGCTCTGGCTTGTCGTCAGGAAACCGCGGCCTAGGCGACCTGGTTGTTGCCAAGGTAATCGCCGCTGGTGGCGACCTGGTTGTTGCCAAGGTAGTCGCCGCTGGAAGCGGTCTGGATGTTGCCGAGGTAATCGCCGCTGGAAGCGGTCTGGTTGTTGCCGAGGTAGTCGCCGCTGGAGGCCAGGATCGGTTGGTCATAACCGCGCGCCGCGAAGGCCGGAGCGGTGATCGCGAGGCCGAGGGCGGCGACGGAAGCGAGCAGGATGTGACGCATTTTCATATTCCCTTGTCGTTCGGGCCAGAAGCCCGGTGAATTGAGGGCGGCAACGAGGGCCAGATCGTGGGAGGCCGTGTTGCCGTCGGGGGGGAACATGCTGCGTATGACGTGGCGACGGAACGCGCGGCCGGTCGCTATGGCTCATGCGTAAAAGTATGAAATCACGGTTGTATGAGCGCATTCCGTTAATGAAGAGAATGAAAGATTGGCCCGCGCTGTGATCTTGGGGCGGCGGTGCGGCTGGGCTCAGGCGACGCCGTAGGCCGAGATGATCGGGTCCAGCCGGAATTCCTCGACGATGAAATCGATCACCGCCCGCGTGCGCGGCGGCAGGTAGCGGCGGCTGGGGTAAACCACCGAGATCGGCCGCGGCGCCGGTTGCCAGGGCTTCAGTAGCGCCCGCAGCCGGCCGGCATGCAGCGGCTCACTCACCATCCAGGCCGGCACCAGCGCGATGCCGCTGCCCGAGAGCGCCGCCTCCAGCACCGCCTCGATGCCGTTGGAGCGCAGCCGGCCAGAGACGTGCACCGGCACTTCTCCATCCGGCCCGGCGAACAGCCATACCTCCGGATCGCCGCCGCGGGTGAACAGGATGCACTCGTGCCCGGCCAGGTCCTGCGGCTGCTGCGGCTCGCCGCGGCGCTCCAGGTACTCCGGCGCGGCGACCACCCGGGACGTGGTCGCGCCGACCCGGCGCGCCACCAGCGAGCCATCCTCGATCGCCCCCACCCGCACGGTCAGGTCCAGCCGCTCCTGCACCATGTCCACCACATCGTCGTTCAGCACCAGTTCCACCGAAAGGTCGGGGTAGCGCAGTAGCAGCCCCCCCAGCCGCGGTGCCAGGTAGAGGCGGCCGAACACCGCCGCGCTGCCCAACCGGACCAGGCCGGAGGGTGCCACCCGCTGCCGGCCGATCGCCGCCTCGGCCTGCTCCACCGCCTCCAGCACCAGGCGCGCATGCATCAGCAGGTCGCGGCCGTCCTCGGTCAGTGTCAGGCTGCGGGTGCTGCGCTGCACGAGGCGTGCGCGCATATGCTCCTCCAGGGCGGCGATCTGGCGGGAAATAGCGGGCTGTGTCGCCCCCACCTCGCGCGCCACCGCCGAGAAGCTGCCGGTTTCGGCGGTTCGGATGAAGGTGCGGAAGGCGGCCAGCAGGTCCATGGCGATCCCATAGCGCAGCGTATGAATATCATCACCATTTCCCCTGTTCCCGTCACGCCGGACATGAACGATGTTGCCTGGCAGTACTCCCCTTGCCTCCGAGTGAGGGCGCGAGAACGACGAGGAGACCAGCCGTGCGGAGTCTGGCGCATCAGCTCGACGACTATCTCGAAGGCCTGATGGAGCGGGCCGATCCCGAGATCATGGCGGCGATGCACGGCGCCAGCGAGCGCTGGCTGGCCGACAGGGTCACCGATGCCGCGCTGAAAATTGGCGAGGTGGCGCCGGACTTCACGCTGCCCGACCAGAGCGGCAACCCGGTTTCGCTGTCCGCCACGCTGCGGCGCGGGCCGGTGGTGCTGACTTTCTTCCGCGGCGGCTGGTGCCCGTTCTGCATGATCAGCCTGCGCGCGCTCGCCCGGGCCACCCCGGCGTTGCGCCGGCACGGCGCCGAGGTGCTGGCGATCTCGCCCCAGCCGCCCCGGCACTCCGCCGCGATGGTGGAAACCTCCGCCCTGCCCTTCCCCGTGCTGTCGGACCACGACAACCAGGTGGCGCGCCGCTACGGGCTGGTGGTGGCGATGCCGCTGGATCTGCAGGCCGCCTATCGCCGGCTCGGGCACGACCTGCCGGCCCTCAACGGCGTGCCGGGCTGGGAGCTGCCGATGCCGGCGGGCTACGTGATCGCCCCCGAGGATGGCCGCGTCGTGTTCGCCCATGTCGACCCGCGCCTTCACCGGCGCCTGGAACCCGCCGACGCGCTGGCGGCCGTGCAGCGCCTGGCGCAGGTGGCCGGGTGACTGGAGAATCCCATCATTCCGAAACTGGCCTGCCTAGGCCGCCCGGTTCTCGCTCCTGTCCCGCCCTGGCGGCAGCCCGAACATGCGGGCGTACTCGCGGGTGAATTGCGGCACGCTTTCATAGCCGACAGTGAGGGCGACCCAGCTTGCCGGGAGTTCCTCGCCCAGCATCCACCGCCTCGCCTCGATCAGCCGCAACTGCTTCTGGAACTGCATCGGCGACAACGAAGTCACGGCGCGAAAATGGTGGTGGAAGGTGGACGTGCTCATCCCGGCCACCGCGGCCAAGTGCTCGACCCGCAGCGGGTGGTCGAATTCACCCCGCAGTACGGCGACGGCCCGCGCGATCCGGTGCGCCACCCCACCCGGGCCGGCAAGGCCGCGGATTGCCGCCCCGTGCCGCCCTTGCAGAAGCCAGTAGTGCAACTCGCGCATGATCATCGGGCGCAGCACGGGGATGGCGTCGGGCCGCTCCAGGAGGCACACCAACCGTTGCGCGCAATCGACGACCGCCGTGTCCGTGTCGTCCACCAGTACCACCGCGGCGCTCCCACCCTCCTTGCCGCGCACCTGGCCTGCCAGGTCGAGCAAGGTGGCCATGTCTAGCTCAACGACCAGCGCAAGGTAGGGTTCGGCCCGGCTCGCCCGCGTAATGCGGCTGACGGCCGGCACATGGGTCGTGACGATCGCAGATTTCCCAGCGGTGAACTCGTGGGTGTCAGGCCCCACCATCACCTGCTTCGTCCCTTGCAGAACCAGGCAGACCAACGGCTTGTAGATCGACTTCACAAGCCCAGTCGGCGCGTAGGCCCGCATGACGCTGATCCCCTGGAGCGGCGTTGCAGCCACTCCGTCCCGATCGGCATGGGCGTCAGCATATTGTCGAACGAGGTGAGGGAGGTCCGCGATCATGCGCCGGCATGTAGTGAACCACGCCCATCGCACCAGCCCTTCCCGGAGGATCAGGCAAGCATTCCGGAGTTTCAGGCAAGCCTTCTGCCGTTTCCGCACCCAACTGAGGATAACCCGGCCCAAGGCAGGCCGAGGCATGAGGAGAGCAGCATGGACATGACAGGCAACACCATCCTTATCACCGGCGGCGGCTCGGGGATTGGTCGCGGCCTCGCCGAGGCGTTCCACGCTGGCGGCAACCGCGTCATCATCGCCGGGCGCCGCCCCGAGCCGCTCGCGGAGGTGGTTACCGCCAACCCCGGCATAACTTCCGTCGTGCTGGACGTGGCCGACCCAGGGGCGATCCAGGCGTTCGCTGCGCGCGTGGCGCAAGATCACCCGACGTTGAACGTGCTGGTCAACAATGCCGGCATCATGAAGGCCGAAGACGCGCTGGCCGAGCCGTTTGACCTTTCTGTGGCAGAGGCGACCGTCGCAACCAACTTGCTCGGCCCGATCCGCCTCACGGCGGCCCTGCTGCCGCACCTGCGCCGGCAGTCGGCGGCGGCGGTCGTGAACGTGACGTCGGGCCTGGCCTTCGTTCCGCGGGCCGACACGCCGACCTACAGCGCCACCAAGGCGGCGATGCATTCGTACAGCCAGTCGCTCCGTTTCCTATTGCGAAACACGACCGTGCAAGTGATCGAGTTGGCGCCGCCGCTGGTCGGGACCGACCTCACGCCGGGGCAGCGAGGCAATCCGCGGGCAATGCCACTCGAAGACTACATCAGGGAAAGCATGGCGCTGTTCGCCGTCAATGGCGCGGCACCCGAGATTCTGGTCGAGCGAGTGAAGATGCTGCGCAACGCAGAAGCCAGGGGGGATCACGACAAGGTATTCGCGATGATCAACGCTAGTTGACGGTGGACCACACGCGAGGGCTTCTATGTGGATCGCCGCGGAACTCCCAAGTTCCGCGGCGATCCGTGTCCGGCCAGCGATGAACCCGACGTCCCGGGCCCTTACATAGTTTTCCCGTTTCGTTGCGCCCATATCCCTCACCGTATTGCTATCACACGCGATAACCCTCCATTATCGCGTGTCTTGCCGTGCCGCCATAATTACGGCTATCCTCCGCCAACCCATTGGAATCGCCCGCGATGCCTCCCCTCCCCGCGTCCCCCGGCGTTGCCGCACTCGCCGCCGCCCGCGACTACGCCGCCGGCGCCTACGCCGAAGCCACCCGCCGCGCCTACCGCGCCGACTGGGCCGACTTCCTGAGCTTCTGCCGCGCCGCCGGCTTCTCCCCCCTGCCCGCCGCGCCGCAAACCGTCGCCGCCTACCTCGCCTCGATGGCCGCCAGCCACGCCGCCAGCACCATCGCCCGCCGCCTCGCCGCCATCGGCCAGGCCCACCGCCTCGCCGGCCACGATTGGCAACCCTCCCACCCCGCTATCCGCACCACCCGCCAAGGCATCGCCCGCCGCCACGGCAGCGCCGTGCGCCGCTCGGCCGCCCTGGCCACGGCGGAAATCCGCCAATTGCTCGCGGTCTGCCCGGACGATCTCGCCGGGTTGCGCGACCGCGCCCTGCTGCTCATCGGCTTCGCCGGCGCACTGCGCCGCGCCGAGCTCGTCGGCATCGACCGCGAACACCTGGTTTTCCTCAATTCCGGCCTGCGCCTGACCATCCCGCGCAGCAAAACCGACGCCGCCGGCGAAGGGGCGGAAATCGGCATCCCCCGCGGCGCCAGGCGCGAAACCTGCCCGGTACGCGCCCTGGAAGCCTGGCTCGCCGCCTCGGATTGTCCGTTCGGCCCGGTGTTCCGCAAGGTGGATCTGTGGGGCAACATCGAGCACCGCCGCCTGCACCCCGACGCGGTGCGCCAAATCCTGCTGCGCCGCGCTGCCCTGGCCGGCTTGCAGGTGCCAGCGGGCGAGCGCCTCTCGCCGCACGGCCTGCGCGCCGGCTTCGTCACCGAAGCCACCATGGCCGGCGCCCGCGACGAACAGATCATGGCGCACACCCGCCACGCCGACCTGAAAACCATGCGCGGCTACGTGCGGCGGGCGAAACTGCTGACCGACAGCCCGGCCGGGTTGCTCGGCCTGTAGCGATGGCGGCCCCCCTCCCCTCCCCCGGTCTGCCGCAGCCGGACTGGCTGCAAACCACCCTCTGCATCACCGGCCCGGCCGACACCCTCGCCGCCTTCCGCGCCGCCGCCGCCGGTGCCGGGGTGGTGCCCTGGGCGATGGATTACGATCGTCTGGAAGAGGATTGGTTCTACCTGCTGATGGCCCCACCGCCGTCCCGCCGCGCCATCAGCGCCGCCGGCGCGCGCATCCTGGCCCGGCGGTTGCGCGAAGCCGCCTGGGCGCGTCACGAGGAAGCCCTCAGCCGGGTCGCCACCTGCCGGGCCTGCCCGTTCGACCTGCACCGCCTGCTTCCGGTGCCCCCCGATATCCTCCGCCTCGGCGACGACCACCCGCGGGCCCTCGCCTGGCTGTGGCAATACTGGGGCACCACCTGGCCACTGCGCCGGGTGGAAACCCTGCCCGACACAGCGGCCTTCCGGGTGCGCTTCTGGAGCGCCGACTGGACCCCCTGGCCCGCCCTTACCCACCTCCGCAGCCACTGGCCACACCTGCACCTGGTGGCCAGGCCGGCGTATTGAGGCGAGGAAGTGAAGGCCAGGGCTCCGCCCTGGACCCCGCCAAGGGCCGAGAGGCCCTTGGAACCCGTAACTTAAGTAAAGGCTGGCGAGAGAGGGGGGTTAGGAGATGTTTCGGCATCCCCTCACCCCCCT